>Ga0081455_10002454_pt1 | contig 22080 bp, 19 predicted proteins | sample TabmetS3T2R1_FD_70207 | JGI IMG/M metagenome (GOLD analysis project Ga0081455, IMG submission 70207) | Tabebuia heterophylla rhizosphere microbial communities from the University of Puerto Rico - S3T2R1 | ecosystem: Host-associated > Plants > Roots > Rhizosphere ...
AACCTGCGGCAGCCCGGCGGCGAGCGCACCGACGCTCGCCGCGCCGCTCCCGTTCAGTCGCTGGATCAGGCGGATCCTGGTCGGGTCCCCCAGCAGCCGCAGCCGCATCGCCAACGCCTCGAGGCGCTCCTCGGGCAGCGGATCGGCGGCGTCGATGTGCCGCCGGGAATCGTCGCTCGTCGGTGTGACCGGGACAGTCATCGTTCCTTCTGACAGGGGAAACAGATCCCGAAGTGGTCCCCCCTCCCGGCTGCGGGTTCGCGACGCGGCGGCGGTCGTCGAGCAACTCGACGTTGACCCTGATGCGAACATCTGTTCGTGCCGGGCACTCCGTACTCGCAGCGCCACCTACGCGAGATCTTCGACCGCGCGATCCGCGAGTCGAACCTGCGGATGGCCTGGGGCGTGGCCGGCGGCCTCGAGCAGGTCGAGCTCCACCGCGCCCTGGCGTTGACGCTGCTCCTCGCCCGCGACGGCGACTCCCGCTACGAGGACTGCGCCAGGCGGTTCCTCGCCCGCTTCGCCCAGGAGGCCCGTCCGACCCTGGCTCAGGTGAAGAAGGTCGCCGACGCGCTCGATCGGGTCGGCCGCCTACAGGAGCTGCCGGCGATGCGCGAGGGCGCCGACCGCGCCCTCGTCGACCTCGGCCGACAGCTGCGCGACCGCTCCTGGTCTCCTCCTCAGTGAAGCCGCAGCACGGTCCCGACCAGGATCAGGCCCGGATCCCCGGTGCCTATCCGTCCCGCGTTCAGGCGCCATAGCCTGCTCACCTCGGCGGCGATCTGCGCCTCCGAGGCCCCGGCCGGCAGCACCGCCTCGGCGATCGACCAAAGGCACTCGCCTGCGCGGACGGTGTGGGAGGAGTGGCCCTGAAGGCTCCCCGCGGCCTCCCGGGGTTCGGCCGGCGTCGCCGGCTGCGCGGCCACAGGTTCGGGTTCGGGTGGCAGGACAGGTTCTGGATCAACCGTCTCGTCGGGGGTCGGCACGGCTGCGGCAGGCGATCCGCCCCGGGCCGATCGAGGCTGGTTCGAGTCCGGCGCGGTGGCGGGGGCGCTCAGCGCTTCGTTTTCGATCACTCCGGCCGAGGGCGCCGCGGGTTCGTAGCTCGGCCCCGGTTCCTCTTCGTAGACCGGTGGCGGGGTCGGCGCGGGTGGCGGCGGCGCTTCCGCCAGGGAGGGTTCGGGCGCGGGCGGCGGCTCGGCCGGCGGGACTTCAGGCGTCGTCTCAGGGGCCGGGACTTCCGAGACAGGTGGCAATTCGGCTTCCGGCGGAAGCGCTTCTTCCTCGGCTTCTTCGCCGACCCCGACCGCCACTTCGCCGAGTGCGGTTTCTTCGCCGCCCGGTTCGAGCTCGGGACCTTCGAGCCCGGGGATGGTGCCGGGCGCGGCGCCCCCTTCGCCTTCGCTGTCGGCTTCGCGGGCCAGGGCGAAGGCCGGGACGACGCTCGTGAAGGCGAGGGTCAGGCAGAGCGCCGCGGCGAGGATGCGAAGCGGGCCGGGGGCAGGTCGATGGCGCCTCCCTGGCGCCTGCGGGTGGTGCTCTGGGGTTGACATCTGTTCCTGCCTCCTCGGTTCGGGAACTATCGGTTCAATGGGTCCGCGACGCAGCGGTAGGACTTGGCCCCGGTGTCGTTATCGGGGGTCAAGGCGACGTTGCCGGTCTTGCTGGTGACATAGAGCGCTTCGACCTCGCCGGGGATGGCGATCGAGGCCGAGACTTCGCCCGTCAGCTCCCCCCCGGCCGCGAGCACGATTTCGGTGTGGGTCAGTGCCATCGCAAGCTCCTGGTAGGTCGGGAGCCGCCGTCCCGGGCCCGACTGGTTGTCGGTCGCCGCGCATTCGAGCATCGCGCTGTGGAATGGCAGCGGCGGACGCGCCTGCGTTTCGATGCACGTGTCGGCGGCGGCGATCGTCCCTTCGGGGCAGCGAACCAGGAGGCGTTCGGCGCTCACCCCGTCGAGGCGATTCGCCTCCTTGGCGCGCGGCACGATCTTGAGCTTCGACTCCTTGATCACGCCGCCGCCGAGCGAGTTCTTCCTGATCTGCGTGGCGCCGATCGAGTGCGAGCGGATGTCGCGGCCGGAGATCTTGATCGCGGCGTAGGAGCTGCCGCCGAGGGCGACGAAGAGCGCCAGGGTGGCGATCACGTTGGCGTAGGTGAGATGCCTGGTCAGGCCCTTGAACATCGTTCTTCCTCCTTGACTCGGGTTGCCCGGTCCTACCCCGAGCATGGTGCGCCCCTCACGTGGATGGAGACGGGATCGCTTTCACCTGCCAAAAGTGGCCAGGCAGCCTCGGCCGGCAGACGAACGCGGAACCTGAAGGTCTGCTTCCCGCAGGTCCGCTTGAACGGGTAGCGGATCCGCCAGGTCCCGTCTTCCGCGCTGCGGGTGGTCCGGAAGGTCGACCATTCGTGGGAGAGGCGGACCTGAAGCTCGAGCAGCTTGCCCGCCGCCGGCAGTGGGCGGCCGTGGACCCGGCCCGAGAAGACGACCGCGTGGCCGTTCAGGACGTGGGTCCGGTCCACCTTCAGCGACGAGCGACCGTGGACCAGGAGCTCCGCGCCCGCTTGCGTCGGCATCGTCGTCGCGGTCCCGGCGTAGGCGAAGCGCAGGTCGGCGGAATTGGCTGCCTTGGTTTCGTAGGCGAAGCCTCCGTTCGCCCCGGTGGTCAGGGTCGCGATCTGCACCTCGGCCTCTTCGGGAGGCGTCGCATAGACCTGCACCGTCGCCCCAGAGATAGCCGTGCCCGCGGCGTCGGTGAGTCGCCCGGCGAGGCTGATCTTCTGGCCGATGCCCGTCGTGACCTTCGGTGCGAGTTCGGTCACCGCGTGCCTGACCTTGTGGGCCTTGCCCTTGCGGTGGACGGTCCTCGTCACCTCGTGGCGGTGGAGGATCCCGGCCGAGAGCGAGGTCGGGGTCCGCAGCGGCAGCGTGACCCTCATCGCGCCACCTCCAATCTTGGATTCGGTGGCGGCCAGGTTCCCGGCCTTGTCGCTGGCGGTGGCGCGCAGCTGGTATTCGCCCGCGGGCATCGTCGCGTCTTCGATCCTCGACACCAGGTGTTCCCCTTCGAGGGTGCTCGGCAGGACCTGCCACTGCCCCGAGCCGACCCGGCTGATCTCGACTTCGCCCCCGGCGACCCCGGAGATCGCGTCGCCCACCTTGACCGAGACCCGGTCGGGGTCGGATGCCTGGCCTTCTTCGAAGCCGAGCGTCGGCGGTTCCGGGTCGTAGCGCAGGCGCACCGGCACAGAGGCGTTCTGGGGTTGCACGTTGCCGGCGGCGTCTTCCCGCCACATCTGCGCTTCCCATTCGCCTGGAGCCGGGACGGTGAGCCCGTCGATCGCCGCGACCGCGGGGCTCGCGGCCGTTCCGGCGACGCATTCCTGGGTTCCGAGCCTGCAGAGCTTGTAGTGGGCGGCGGCGATCGGCGCCCGGTCCGGTTCGGGCTGGTTCGTCCAGCCGAGGTCGAATTCGTCGCGGTTCCGCCACGTTTCTCCTCCGGCGACCGCGACCGGCACCGCGCCTGGAGGGGTGTTGTCGATGTGGACGGTGAGCGGGGCCGATTCGGCGGTGTTGCCGGCGGCGTCGACCGCGGACACGGCGACCTGCTGGGTGCCTTCCGATATGTGCTGGGTGTCGAGGACGATCTGACCCGGGCCGCTCGGGCAAGGAACCCGTTGGGAGTAATCACACGGCCGCGATTCGCCTTCGCGTGGGACTCCAGCCACCTCAGAGTGCACTTCCTTGATCCCGGTGTTGTCGGTCGCTTCGAATCCGACCGTCTGGGTGCCGCGCACCCAGACGCCCGAGATCAGCGGGCCGCCCGGCGTAATCGCCACCGAGGGAGCCACGTCGTCGTCGACGGTCGCTTCGGCGGTGAAGGTCTGCAGGTAGTTCTGACCCTTGGCCGAGCAGTATTCGGCCTTCGGGGCACCGACGCAGACGACCCGCTGCACGATCTTCGCGGCGCCGCCCAGCGCGACGGCTCTCGGTCGCGGCCAGCTCGAGGCCTGGGCCTCATCGGGGCGGGGACAACCTCGATCGGCGCGGACGTTCTTGATCCCCACAGTTGCGCCTTCGGGTCGGACCGCGTAGAGCTGGAGGGCGTAGCGGCAGTCGCGGCGGTGCGCGTAGCCCGACCACCGCAGGCTCGAGAAAGTGGTGTCCGGCGGCGCTTCGAGGACGAAGGCCGACTGCGATCCGACCGGGACGTGTCCGCTGCCCGCAGCGTTGGCGGTGACGAGACCGCGCAGCCCGGGTCCGAGCGGGTTGCACGCGCGCCGCCACTTCATCCCCCGGGTGGCGAAGTTCTGAAAGGCGCCCGAGGCGTATTCGCCGTTGGCCTGGCAGGTCGAGATCGTGAATTCGCCGGCCATCGCGGTTCGAGGGCTTGCCAGCGCGAGCACCGCCAGGACGAGGATGGTGAGCAGCACAGAGAGGAGACGTTGGGGGTTGTCGTTGGTGTTCGTCATGGTCCTCCGAACTGAGGGGCTTCGTGGGCGGGCACGGGCTTCGGTTCAGCGCTCACGGTCGGCGCCGAGGCGGCTTCAGGTTCGGCTTCGGTCGGGTAGTCGGGCGAGGTCGGCTCGAAGCTCGATTCCGCCGGCGGTTCTTCGTCGACCACCGGTTCCGGTTCGGCTTCGACCTTCGGTTCCGGTTCGCTCTTCTGTGCGGGCTTGGATTCCTGCTGCGGAGCCGGTTCGTAGGTCGTTTCCGGCGCGGGCTGGTATTCGACGGGCGCCGGCGGTGTGACTTCCGCGACCGGTTCCTCCGTTTCGGACGTATCGGGCGGTTCCTGTTGTTCGGCTCCCTGGCCGCCAAGGAGGTCGGCGACCGGTCCGAGGGGGCCGTCGCCGTTCTGCGCGCAGTAGGTGGCGCCGCCGCCGACCGCGATGCAGCCGGCCACGACCGCAGCGACCGCCCCGGGGCGGACCCCGCCCAGCGGGGTCGGATCGGTGGTGCGGGTGTAGAGCGCGGCGGTCTGTTGCTTTACCTGGGCGCCGCCCAAGACCTGCCGCCTGACGGAGCCGATCGCATGGCCGGCGCGATCGAGAAGACGCTCGACTACCCCCGGGCTCGCTGCTTCGGCGGCTGGGACGGGCAGCAATGCGCCCGCCTTGGCACGCCACGCCTCGAGGCGTTCGGCGAATGCCGTGCAGCGACCACAGCGCTCGAGGTGACTGAGTGCTTCCTCGGCCTCGGGCGCGGAGGCGAGCCCGTAGAGGAGCCGGGCGATCAGCGGTTCACCTTGCAGGCAACCCCCGCCGACCTCGTGGGAGAGCGCCGAGCGCGCCTCGTCCATGATCGCAATCAGGTCCCGCTTGACGGACCGCTCGCTCACCCCGAGGCGGGACGCGATCTCGGGTCGCTTCCGGCCGATGGCCCAGAGGGCGAGGATTTGGCGCCGCCGCTCCGACAGCGAGCCCGCGACCCGCTCGACCAGGATCGCGAGGTCCTGGTCGTCCTCGATCGCAACCAGCTCGGCCGCGGGACCCGGCTCCTCGGAGGCGGCGTGCTCGAGCGGTCCCTCGGTCGGATCGACGGGGACTATCCGGCCTTCACGCCTGACCTCATGGATCAAATGTCGGTAGGCGGCGGTGCGGAGCCAGAGATAGGCACGGTCGGGGGTAGAGATCCCGTCGCCTTCCTCGAGGAACGCCTGGCAGGCCTGCTGCACGGCGTCCTCGATCTCGTCGGTGGATCGTGCGGGGAACTGCTCGGCGAGCTGTGCGCGGAGGGCGCGACCGCGGCTTCCTTGGCGGGCAAAGCTGTCTAGAAGGCCATCGGGGCCTTCGTCAGTGGAAACACCGGCGTTGGGCTCGAACGTCATCACTCAACAGGGGGACTAACGACCAAAGTGGTCCCCCCATCCGCCGCATTTGTCCAGACCACGGTGCCTCCGATCCAGCCGACATCCTTCGATTACTCCCCGTCTTTTACCCCTTATTTGGATACCGAATCAAGCTACGGTATACATAGACCTACTCGGAAGCGACGAGATCGGGCGGCGCGCACGGCTAGAGGGGAAGGCGGCCGGCTCTTGGCACGAGACCTGGGAGCAACGACGTCGCGGCAGCAGTGGCGGCGTTGGGCCACCACGACCTGCCCTAACGAGCTCGACACCGAGCGCCTGAGATTCCCGGCGGCGATGCCCTTGATTCGCACACCTCGGAGCGAACTGCATCACCCAGACTGAGTGTCAGCAGACCGGGGGCATCGTGCCGCCGAACGGCGAATCTCGGGCATGCTCGGGGACGACGTAGGATCCATTGGCATCACCCGTCGCATCGGCAAACGCATCGACCGTCGCCTGCTGATCTCGAGCCAGTTGCCGACCCGGAACTCCTGCCCGACGTGACCGCGCAACTCGTCGATCCCGTGAGGACCAGCTTCATTTGCCGTCCCTAAGAGATGTCGGCGACAGCCCGATCACCAGCCTTCGTCCGACCGCGGACCGACGAAGAAGCGCGCCAAGGTCACCATGGGAGTACAAATGCGCGCCGTTCCGGCGGCGGCCGGTCGGTCGACTCCAGGGCGGCCGACAGGATTGCGCGCGTCTCGGCCGGATCTACGACCTCGTCGAGCTCGAACACCGAAGCAGCGTTGAGCGCCTTACCCCGCTCGTAGGACTCAGCAACGCGCTCGTCGAAGCGCGACTGACGCGCCGCGGGATCGGGGATCGCCGCCAGCTCTTTACGGAATGCCAGTCGCACGGCGCCCTCCAGGCCCATCGACCCGAGCTCCCCGGTCGGCCACGAGACGGTCATCGCCGGAACATGAAATGACCCTCCGCCCATCGCCATCGCCCCGAGGCCGTAAGCCTTGCGCAGTACGACGAGGAAGATCGGCACACGGAGGCTCGCCCCGACGACGAACAGGCGGCCGAACCGACGCACCGTGGCCGTCCGCTCGGAGTCCGGTCCGACCATGAATCCCGGGGTGTCGCAAAGCGAAACCAGCGGCAGCCCGAAAGCGTCACATAGCAGCAGGAATCGGCTGATCTTGTCGGCACCCTCCCCGTCGATCGCCCCGCCGAGATAACGAGGATTATTGGCGACGACCCCGACGGGACGCCCATCGATCCGGGCCAGCGCGGTGATGACCCCGACGCCGAACTTCTCCCGAAGCTCCAAGACGCTGTCGTCGTCGCAGAGCCCGGTGATGACGGGGCGCACGTCGTAGACCCGTCGACGATCCTCAGGGACCATGTAACGAAGGATGCGTTGATCAATGGACGCTGCCGGGTGGGTGGTGCGATCGGAAGCTCGGAAGTAGCTGAGGTAACGCCTTGCAGCGGCAGTCGCGTCGGCCTCGTCATCGACCAGAACGTCGACGACGCCGTTCACGGTCTGGACCTCCATCGGGCCTACATCGTGTGCGCTCACTGTCCCGAGGCCGCCCGCCTCGATCATCGCCGGACCACTCATCCCGAGCGACGCGTCGCGGGTGGCGATGATGACGTCAGAGCACGCGGCGAGGGCGGCGTTTCCGGCAAAGCAATGCCCAGAGACGATCGCCACGATCGGCACGCGACCGGAGAGTGCGGCGAATGCCCGGAAGGTGTCGCCCTCCAGCTGAGCACTTAGAACGTCCTCGAAGTCGGTGTCGCCGGGGCGTCCGCCGCCGCCCTCCGCGAAGACGACGAGAGGAAGGTTTTGGCGGTCGGCGATTGAGATCAGTCGATCCGTCTTGCGGTGGTTGAACTGGCCCTGGGTGCCGGCGAACACCGTGTAGTCGTAGGCCATGACGACGCACCGTCGCCCGTCGATACTTCCGAGACCGCCGACGAGGCCGTCGGCCGGCGAGCGGGCCACGAGATCTGCCAGGGATCGGCGCCGGCGTTGCGCTGCAAGGACCAGCCCACCGAACTCGACAAAGCTGCCAGGATCGCAGAGCTCGGCGAGATTCTCCCGGGCGGTCCGATGGCCGGAGGTATGCCGTCGGGCGACCGCGTCGGGACGCGCACCGTCTAGGGTGCCGGCTCGACGCTCGAGGACCTGCTGTAGGTCGGAACGGATCTCGTCGAGGTCTCGCTCGGCGTCCGTGACGCCGCCGCCGCTCCTTGCACTGCCGTCGTCCGGAAGCACCACGAGTGGCTGGCCCTCCGCGACGGTATCGCCGCTTGCGACAAGCACCTCGGTGACGCGCCCCCCATGATCGGCGTTTACCTCGAAGAACATCTTCATCGCTTCCATCACGACGAGCGTCTGACCAGGCTGCACGTCCTCGCCAGCTGCTACCTGGGTCTCGACGACGGTACCCGTCCACGGGGCAAGAATGCTGTGCTCGGTGGCGGAATCAACGAGGGGTGCGAAGTCGGAGTTGGACGACCCCACCCTTAGATTTGGGACCGGGGCGGCAGCTAGCAGAGTCGCAAGGTGCTCATCAAGGTAGGTCGTCGTCGTATGTCCGGTCCGGACCGCTGGATCTTCGAGGAGCGCGGCGAGCAGGCCGGCGTTTGTATCGACGCCGGAGACATCGAACTCCTCCAGCGCCTTTCGGGACTGACGACAGGCGTCCTCGAGCGTGCCGCGCGGCGTGTGAATGACGACCTTCGCCAACAACGAGTCGTACCGGGCGCCAACCTTGTAGCCGGGATAGGCATGGGTGTCGACCCGGACGCCCCTTCCGCCAGGCGGCTGGAATCGGCGGAGCGTGCCCGTCGCCGGGCGAACGCTCCCATCGGGAGCGAGTACCTCCGCGTTCAGACGCAGCTGGATCGCAGTCCCGCGACATGCCGGGATGCGACCACTGCCAAGCCCCACGTCGGACAACCGCGCGCCGCCTGCGATCTCGATCTGGGCGGCGACGAGATCGATGCCACAGACCTCCTCGGTGACGGTGTGCTCTACCTGGAGGCGCGGATTGACCTCGAGGAATGCGATCCGGTCGCCGGCGACGAGCAGCTCGACGGTGGCGAGCCCGCTCAGACCGACCGACTGTCCGAGCGCAAGCGCGATACGGCTGAGTTGGTCCCGGAGGCCTTCACTCAACCCCGGACAAGGCGCGATCTCGACGACCTTCTGGCGATGGCGCTGCAGGCTGCAGTCGCGGTCGTGAAGGGTGACGACATCCTCGCCGTCGCCAAGCAACTGAACCTCGACATGCCGCGCGGCGGGCAGCAGCTCCTCGACGTAGAGTGTCCCGTCCCCGCCGCCCTGGATCGACTCGGCCCGGCAGCGGGCATAGGCGCTCGCGAGCCCCTCCGGGTCATGCACCGGGCGCATGCCTCGTCCTCCTCCACCGGTGCGCGCCTTGACCATCACCGCGGCGCCCGGTCCGAGCTCGGCGAAGAACTGCGCGGCCCGCTCTGGCGTCGGCGCGTCGGCGGCGCGCAGCACCGGTAGGCCGAGGTCGACGGCCCGCTCGCGTGCGCGCTCCTTGTCACCGAAGAGTCGGAGCGTTCCTGGATCGGGTCCGACGAACGTCAGACCGCGCTGCGCGCACGCGATGGCAAGGTTCGGATCCTCGGAGAGGAAGCCGTAGCCAGGATGGACCGCGTCACAGCCGTTGTCGACGGCGGCGTCCAGCAGCATCTCGACATCGAGGTAGGCGTCGACCCCGGAACCGGGAAGGCGCTGGGCGGCATCGGCCCGGAAGACGTGCGCGCTGGCCGCGTCGTCCTCGGAATGCACTGCGACGGTCTGCAGTCCAAGACCAGCCGCCGCCCGCTCGATGCGGACGGCGACCTCGCCGCGGTTGGCGACGAGGATCCGTCGTAGCGCCACCTCAACTACCCCGGAGCACTCGGGTAGCCACCAGCTTGGCCGAAGCGACCCGCGAGCAGATACCCTCCATCCACGTTGAGCAATGCTCCCGTGGTGTAGGAGGATGCACCACTGGCGAGATAGAGCATCGTTCCGACTATCTCCTCCGGCTCAGCGCCGCGCTTCAAAGCGAAGTTTTCGCTTTCGGCGTGGAATTGGTCCATGTTCCACGCACTACTGATGTCGGTCAGGAATGTCCCGGGTACGATCGAGTTGACCCGCACGGTGGGTCCGAACGTCCGGGCGAACGCGAGTGTGATGCTGTTCAGCCCGGCCTTCGCAGCGGCGTAGGGGATGACCGCCGCGTTCGGGTGCAACGCTGAGATGCTGCTGACATTGATGATCGACCCGCCACCGTCCTGGGCCATACGCTCGCCGACCAGGGCGGTGAGGCGAAATGGGCCCTTCAAGTTGACAGCAAGAACTTTGTCCCACTGCTCCTCGGTGATCGACGACGGCGTCCCGTATTTCGGCGACATCCCAGCGTTGTTCACCAGAATGTCCACCCGGCCGAATGCCTCGTAGGCAGCGTCGACAAGCCCGTCGATCTCGTCCCAGTGGCCCATGTGGCAGGCGTGGGCGATCAGCTCCCGGCCGGTCTCCTCGGCAACCTCCTCTGCGACGGCCAACGCCTCCTTGGCTCTCTTGTCGACCACGACGACATCGGTGCCGGCCTCGGCCAACCCCCGCACGGTTGCCCTACCGAGGCCACGGCTTCCGCCGGTCACGATCGCTTTGCGACCGCTGAGGTCGATTTGGCCAGGGGAAGGACTCATCGATGCTGATCTCAGCTGAGGAAGACCCGGGACAGCTGCTCTGCGACACAGACCGGCTTGTCGCCACCCTCGCATTCGAAGGTGTGAACAGTCGTGAACTGCGCGCCGCCCGGGACGACTTCGGCCGCGTCCAGCCTCACGCGCATGCGTAGACGTGACCCGACCGATAACGGTGCCGGGAAACGGACCTTGTCGTAGCCGTAATTCAGCCCGGCGGCAACGCCCTGGATCTCGAACACTTCGGCCGCGAAGTACACACCGAGGCTGAGCGTCAGCAACCCGTGGGCGATCGTGCCGCCGAAGGGAGAGTCCAGCGCGCGCACGGGGTCGACATGAATCCACTGGCGGTCGCCAGTCGCGTCGGCGAAGGCATCGACCGTGGCCTGGGTGATCTCGAGCCAGCCACTTACGCCCAGGTCCTGACCGACGTGGCTGCTCAATCCGTCGACTCCGGTGATCACCAGTTTCCCGCCCCCCATCGCCGACACCCGTCAGAGCAGCTCGATGATCGTGGCGTTGGCCATGCCGCCACCCTCACACATCGTCTGGAGGCCGAAGCGGATGTCGTTGTCTCGCATGTGGTGAAGCATCGAGGTCATGATCCTCGCCCCGGAGCCGCCGAGCGGATGCCCGAGGGCGATCGCGCCGCCGTTCGGGTTGACCTTGTCCTCGGGTGCACCCAGCTCTGCTTGCCAAGCCAGCGGAATCGAGGCAAACGCCTCGTTGACCTCGAAGACGCCGATGTCATCCAACTTCAGGCCGCTCTTATCCAGGACCTTGCGCGTCGCCGGGATAGGCGCCGTCAGCATGATCACCGGGTCGTCGCCGGCAAGCACAGCGGTGTGCACGCGGGCGATCGGCTGCAGCTGAAGCTGCTCGGAGCGATCCGCATTCATCATCAGGAGCGCTGCCGACCCGTCACTGATCTGGGAGCTGTTCCCCGCCGTGATCCGACCATCCGGGCGAAAGGCCGGGCGCAAAGCCGCCATCTTCTCCATGCTGCCGCCTTGGCGAATGCCCTCGTCGAGGGCCACGGGCGCACCGCTTCCGACCTCCACGTCGAAGGTCTGCGCCGCGAAACGCCCGTCGGCAACTGCCGCCCCCGCGCGCTCGTGGGAACGCAGCGAATACTCGTCGAGTTGCCCACGGGAGAGGTTCCAGCGCTCGGCGATCATCTCAGCAGCCTCCCCCTGATTGGGAAACGGCCCGTAGCGATCCGTGAAGGCCTCCCCCGCAGGACTCTGGTCCCCTTCGACGGAGCTGCCCATGGGGACGCGGGTCATCGACTCCACGCCCCCTGCGACGGCGATGTCGTACTGACCGGAGGCGACTCCGGCAGCGACGAAGTGAATTGCCTGCTGCGAGGACCCGCACTGGCGGTCGACCGTCGTACCCGGCACGCTATCTGGCCACCCCGCCGACAACACCGCGGTCCGTGCGACGTTGCCGCCCTGCTCACCGACCTGACTGACGCAGCCCCAGACGACATCGTCGACCTCGGCCGGGTCGACACCGGCGCGCTCCGCCAAGGCGTTGAGCACCTGAGCCGACAGATCGGCCGGATGGACGCCGGCTAGGCTCCCACCGCGCTTGCCGACCGGGGTACGGACCGCCTCGACTATCACGACATCCTTCATTGATTCCTCTCGTGGAGCGGTGGGCCATCGCCGCCGTAGAGAGCCTCGAATTGGGCCGCGTGCTTCTCGTAGACGACATTGCGTTTGACCTTCATGGTTGACGTCAGCTCGCCGCAGCCGTGGGATAGGTCCCGGTCCAAGATGCAGAACCTGCGGATCTGCGCGGCACGACTGCGGCTGCCATTCAGCCGCTCGATCTCCGCCGTGACCCGCTCGATCACGGCCGGATGCTCCGCGAGCTCACCTTCCGAGAGTTGCGAGAGCGAGATCTCCGACGTCTCGATGTCGGCGGCAAGCGCCGGGAGTTCGTCCCGATTGAGGGTGAGCAACACGACGAGGTACGGACGCCGGTCACCATAGACGACGGCCTGCGAGATCCAGGGGATGAGCTTGAGCTCGTTCTCGAGGTTCGCCGGGGAGACGTTCTCGCCGCCGGCGGTCACGATGAGATCCTTCTTGCGCCCGGTGATCGAGACGAATCCGTCGTGGTCAATCGTCCCGAGGTCACCGGTGTGCAGCCAACCATCCGTGATAGCCCCAAAGGTGAGCTCCGCAGCCTTGTAATACCCCTTGAAGATGACCGGCCCACGCACGAGGAGCTCGCCGTCGTCCGCGACCCGCAGCTCCACGCCCGCGAACGGCTGCCCGACGGTGCCGAGTCTCCACCGCTTCGGCGTGTTAGTGGCACAGAGGCCAGTGGCCTCTGTGAGACCGTACGCTTCCATGATCGGCACGCCCGCCGCATTGAAGAACCGTGGGATCTCCTCGGCGATCGGGGCGGCGCCGATGCTCGTCTCTCGGACCCGCCCGCCCAGGGCCTCACGGGCTCGGGCGAACACCGTCTTGTCGTACTCGTCGAACTCGGCCGCCAGCTCGGGCGGGACATCGGACTCCTCCAGCCCCCGGACGGCCTCGGCCACCTCTACCGCGCGCTGCACGGTCGTCGCGTCCGTGCCGGAGACGGCCAAGCCATAGGCCTTCTCGAGGATCCGGGGTACCGTCGGGAGGTATGTCGGCCTGATCTCCTGCAACTCGCCGAGGATCCGTTGTGGATCACCGCCCCAAAACGCAATCGGCGTTCCCATCCGACAGGCCGCGAGCTGGACCAGCAACCCGAAGACGTGGGCCAGCGGGAGGTAGAGGTACACAAGGTCGTCTGCGCCGTGCAGGAGCTCCCGGCCCTGCAGGATGTCGACGCTGGCGGCGAGGTTGGCGTGGGTGAGGACGCAGCCCTTCGGCATTCCCGTACTCCCGCTCGTGTACATGATTGTGTAGATGTCCTCGGGACCGACCGCCCGCGCGAGATCCTGCAGCTCGGAAACCGGCCGCGACCGCCCGAGCTCCCGCAGGTCTGCCAACGTCCGTCGACCGGGTCCCGCCTCGTCGATGACGACGATCTGTGCCAGAGCGTCCAACCGCTCCGCGGCCGAGGACAGCGTCAGGGCCTGCTCTTCTCCCTCGCAAATTGCCACCGTCGCGCCGCAGTCCCCGAGCAACCACGCGATCTCATCGGGCGAGCTGGTCGGGGAGACGGGCACGACCACGCCGCCCGCCATCGTGATGGCGAAATCCGCGATGGTCCATTCGGGACGCGTGCTGCAGATCAAGGCGACCCGGTCTCCAGGACGCACACCGACGGCGATCAGGCCCCGGGCCACCTCACCGGCGATCGTGTGCATCTCGGCGAATGTGACGTCATGCCACTCTCCCGCCACCGGGTGCCGAAGCGCCAGCCGCTCGGGAAAATCCCGCGCGGCCGTCGGCAGCAGACCCATGACGGTCCGCGCCTTGGCGTCGGCCTTGCTCGAGGTTCCGGCGACACTCATTGGCTCATCCCGATCGTCAGCCCGCCGGTGACGTTCAGGACTTGACCGTGCACGTAGTTGCTCCAAGGCGAGCAGAGGAAGAAGATGCCGCCCGCAGCCTCACGCGGCGTCGCCTCGCGGCCCAACGGGATAAACCCCCGTCCCGCCGCGCGCAGGTGGTCTGGGATCCCGAGTTGGACGGTCTCCCCGCTGATGGTCATGACATTCTCGTCGTCGTTCTCCTGGACGAGCCGGGTGTCGACAGTCCCGAAAGCGACGGCGTTGCAGTTGACTTTGAACTGACCCCACTCCTTGGCCAAAGTCTTGGTCAAGCCGACGATCGCACTCTTTGCCGCGCTGTAGTTGGCCTGGCCCGGGTTGCCCATCGTCCCCGAGACGGACGATACGTTGACCACCTTGCGGAAGGTCTCCTCGCCTCGCTCGCGCTCAGCCTTGGCCGGCTCACGCAGGTACGGGGCAGCCGCGCGCAGCAGCCGGAACGGAGCGACGACGTGGATGTCGAGCATCCGCTGAAACCAGTCGTCGCTCATTTTGTGAACAGCGGCGTCCAGCGTATAGCCGGCGTTGTTGACGATGATGTCGATTTTCCCCCAGCCGTCGATCGCCGCGTCGACCAGACGATCGGGCTCGCCGTCGGCAGTAAGGTCGCCGGCCTGTACCAAGGTAGGTCCTGCAATGGTCCGCGCCCCATCCGCGACGGCATCGCCGTCCAGATCGCTAAGCACCACTTTCGCGCCCTGCTCGGCCAGCAGTTCTGCCGTCGCCAGGCCGATCCCGCGGGCAGCGCCAGTGACGATCGCCACCTTTCCGTCCAGCACGCTCATCTCGCCCACATACGGTCGGCGCGGGAGCCCCCGGCAGGCGTCATTTGTTTGTACCCGTATGTAGATGCTTCTTCGAGCACGCTGTAGCCGCTTTTTGACAACACGGCCTCACCTTCGTCCGGACGGACGGCCGAGACAATGGATCGGCCACCAAGATGCGAACGACTGTGCTTGTAGGCGGAGCCAAGCATCGTCGCCGGCCTCCTGCGGGCCCGGCTTCTTGTGACTCGCGACAACCGGGGAGCGCAGCTCTTTGGCCGCTGCGCCGTTGCGCCTGGTTGAGATCCACATGGAAAATCGCCTTGGCTCTGCCACCTCGGGCCATTCGTACGAACACGAGAACCTCCATGGTCGAGCCCGACATTCAGCTGGCCGGAACGGCAACCCCGCAATCCGCAACAGCGGGACTTGTGATGGATGGATCGTGACCACACTTGCACCGGTGCCCGAGGTCACGTCGTTTGGCGGGACCGCCGCCGGGATTCACCGCCTCTCTCTATGGACGCCGTTCGGTTTCCGTGTCAACACCTATGTAATCGACGACGATCCGCTGACCCTCTTCGACACCGGCCCGCGTGCGGACCGGGTGATCGACGAACTCGAGTACGGGCTGGCGGCGCTCGGCCGGCAGCTCGACAACATCGAGCGCATCGTGGTGTCCCATCACCACATGGACCACCTCGGCAACGTCGCGCAGATTGCCGCGCGCAGCGGCGCAGAGGTCGTCGCCCTCGACGGGCTCGCCGATTGGATGCCACGGTACGAAGAGCAATCTGCGGCAGACGACAATCACTTCTCCTCAATCCTGATGCGACAGGGCTACTCCGCCGATCTCCTTGAGCAGATCGGCCAGAAGGCGCTCTGGTACCGCAGGTGGGGAACGGCATCCGATGCCGACGTGCGACTGGTCGACGGTGACCGGCTGCACTTCGCCGGACGGGTCCTTCGCGCCTTCCACCGTCCTGGCCATTCTTCGACCGACACGATCTTCGTCGATGAACACCGCGGCCTGATGTTCGGAGCCGATCACCTGATCGCCAACGTGTCGTCGAACCCGCTGTTGTGCCGCCCTGCTCCTGACGGTGCCCGGGCGCGGCCGCTGATCGACTACCGCAGGTCGCTGAGGGCAACACGCGAGCTGGAGCTCCAGCTGGTACTACCCGGCCACGGTGACGTCATCGTGGACCATCGCGCGTTGGTCGATCGCCGCCTTGTCGAGCATGAGGAACGCGCCGAGGAGCTGGAGCGACTCCTGCGCGGCGATCGCGCGCTCTCGGGCTGCGACCTCGTGCGAGCAATGTGGGGCGCGCCCGATCCCCAGCAACTCTACCTGCCACTTAGCGAGGTACTCGGCCACATGGACTTGCTGCTCGATCGCGGGAGCGTCGCAGAAACGGTCGATGACGAAGGCGTCGTGCGTTATGCCGCGATCTGAGGGATGAACTCAACAATCGACTGGAGGTCGACATGCGAAACGTTCCTACCGTAAGCGGTGAGATCGGCGCCGACCAACTCGGCCTTACGTTGATGCATGAGCACATCTTCATTCGCACGCCTGAGATTCAGGAGGCTTTCCCGGGCTTCATGGGTTGGGACGACGAGCGCGAGATCGCGAGCGCCAGGGAGCGCCTCGCAGGGCTGAAACGGCAGGGCGTCGACACGATCGTCGACATGACCGTCCCCGGCCTTGGACGCGACGTACACCGGATCAGCCGTGCGATCGAAGGAACGGGCCTCCAGGTGATCCTGGTGACGGGCTACTACACCTTCGCCGATCTCCCCTTCCCGTTCAAGTACAACGGGCCCGGCAAGACATTCGACGACCCGGAGGACAATATCCTGGTCGACCTGTTCGTCAACGATGTCCTCGTCGGTATCCAGCAGACCGACATCAAGGCGGGTGCGCTCAAGTGTTGTACGGATGAGCCAGGGGTGACCGAGGACATCGACCGCCTGATCCGTGCAGTGGCCGTCGCCCATCACCGAACGGACGCGCCGATCATCACCCATACCCATGCGCCGTCGCGCCGCGGTCTCGACCAGCAACGGATCCTCGCCGAAGAAGGCGTCGACCTCAGTCGGGTTATCATCGGGCACTCCAACGAGTCGACTGACCTCGGATACCTGACCACGCTGATGGACGCCGGATCCTTCATCGGCTTCGATCGTTGCGGACTGAGCGGGGTTCTCGACCTCGACTCCCAGATCGCGACCCTGAGCGAGCTTTGTCGACTCGGATATGCAGAGAAGATCGTCGTCTCGCACGACCGTCACTGCGGATGTGACTGGGTCAGCGAGGAGGAGGTCGAGCGTGCGTTGCCCGACTGGAACTACAGCTACATCCAGGGAGAGCTGCTCCCTGCCATCCAGGAACGCGGCGTGACCGATGCACAGATCGAGCAGATGACGAGCATCAATCCTCGCGCGTTCTTTGCCGCCGAAGGGTCAAAGCCATAACGCCGCGCCAGGCGAACTGGTCCGTCGCGGCCACCCTATCGCCATATGGACCTATCGACAAACCGATAGGGCAAACATTGTGCCTTTCGATGAGAGCAGGCAACCTATTCTTTCTTGCGTGAAGATTGACCGCTTCATCCATGTCAATGTCGTCTGTACGAACTTCGACCGCACCTTAACCTTCTACACAGAGGTTCTAGGCGCTTCTGTCTTGGAGGAAATGGAAGCCGACGACGACACCCGCGCTCAAATGGGCGTGGGTCCTGAGGGCGCCGCGCGATCCGTTGCGGCCCTCGTGTACTGGGGAGACCGCAACGGTCCCTACGTGGACATCTTGCAGTGGCGCCACGACGGGGTGGCTCCCGCCACCACCAGATCTCCGCTCCAGGCGCAGGACACCGGATGGGTTCGGATCGCCCTTGAGGTCGACGACCTCGATGCATGGCGTAGCCATCTCATGGATCACGACGTCCCCCTCCTCGGCGACGTGGTCGAACGTCGGGTGGGACCCTGGGACGTCCGCTTCATGTTCTTTACCGATCCCGATGGGACGATGATCGAGCTCGTCGAGTTCCCGCATGGGCGCGGCCGCCGCAATGTCGCCTGATCCCTTCACTATTTCTCTGGTGCACAGGTGACATGGATCTGACACTTTCTGACGCCGACGAACAGTTTCGCGCACAACTTCGGGCCTGGTTCTCGGCGAATGCATCCGGCGATGAGCCAGTCGGGGACGAGGACGGTCACTTCGAGTGGCGGCGTCGTTGGCAGCGGAAGCTCCACGAAGGTGGATGGTCCGGAATCGACTGGCCGACCGATTACGGGGGCCGCGGTGCCACGCTCACCCAGTCGGCGATCTTTTTCGAGGAGCTCGGGCATGCTGGTGCGCCCCTGCCCGGGAACATCATCGGCCTGATGCTCAGCGGCCCAACCATCATGACCTGGGGGACCCGAGATCAGAAGGACCGTTACCTACCGCCGATCCTCGCCGCCGACGAGATCTGGTGTCAGGGCTTTTCCGAGCCCGACGCGGGCTCGGACCTGGCCTCGCTGAAGACACGGGCCGTCCGCGACGGGAATGAATGGGTCGTCACCGGCCAGAAGGTGTGGACCAGCTTTGCTCAATACTCGGATTGGTGCATATTGCTTGCCCGCACCGACCCGGACGCCCCCAAGCATGAGGGCATCACCTACTTCCTGATGGACATGGAGCAGCCTGGGATCGAGCTGGTACCGCTGAAACAGATGACCGGGGAGTCCGAGTTCAACGAGATGTTCCTCGATGGCGTCCGCTTCTCCGACGATCGCGTCCTAGGGGGCGTCGGCAACGGTTGGAAGGTCGCCATGACGACCCTGATGAACGAGCGGGCAGGCCTCGGCTTCTTCCTTCAGGTGAGACTGCGCCAGCTTGTCGACCGCCTCCTCCTCGAGGCCGAGCAGAGAGGCCGGCTCAAGGACGATGCCGTCGCCGAGCGCCTCGGCGACCTTCACTGTAGGACCGAGGCGCTGCGGCTGCTCGCCTGGAAAGGCCTTACCGCGATCGAGCGCCATGGCCAACCCGGACCGGAGGGATCGTTGACGAAGTGGCTCTGGTCGGAGACCAACCAGATGCTGACCCAGTCCTCGGTCGATGTCCTCGGTGCGGAGGCGCTGACGCAGGGCACCGCGTGGCCGTGGAGCTTCGAGCTCCTCCGCGCCCGCGGCAACACGATCGAGGGTGGGACCACCGAGATCCTCAAGAACATCGTCGCCCAGCGGGTCCTGGGTCTACCACGCTCGCGGTAATACGATGAACTTCGATCTCAACGACGAGCAGCAGGAGATTCGCACGACCGCCAGAAGCCTCCTCGCCGTGCGCGGCAACGAGCTCGACTGGAAGGAGTTGTGTGAGCTTGGCTGGCCCGGGATCGCGGTCGCCGAGAAGGACGGCGGTCTCGGTCTCGGACTTGTTGAGCTAGCGATCCTTGCCGAGGAGCTGGGCCGCGCCTGCGGCGGCGCTCCGTTCCTTGGTTCGGTCCTCGCCTCCCTGGTCATCGGCAAAGCCGGATCGGAGTCTCAGCGTGAGCATTGGTTGCCGCAGCTTGTCGGTGGAGAGATGCTCGGCGCCCTCGCGATCCGCAACGAACCCTCGCTGATCCCTGATGCGGCCCCGGGCCGGCTGCTGGTCCTCGCCAATGGCGACGGCACCGCAGAGCTCTTCCCGGGCGGACCCGTCGAGGCGGTCGACGCGGTCGACCTGCGTCGGCGCCATGGCCTCTTCGACGACCCGGGCGGTGAGGGAGATCACCTCGATGTCGATCCAGGTGCTGCCATAGCGGCCGCCATGGTGGTCGTCGCGGCCGAGCTGGTCGGGCTTTGTCGCCGCGCCCTGGAGGCCACTGTCGCCTACGTCAGAGATCGGCGCCAGTTCGATGTCCCGATCGGGTCCTTTCAGGCCGTGCAACATACCGCCGCCCAAATGCTCCGGGACACCGAAGCGGCGGCAATCGCGACTTACTACGCGGCGTGGATAGGCGACAACCGGTCCGACGGATTCGAGACCGCGGCGAGCATGGCAAAGGCCCTCGCCTCTGATGCCGGCCGCTCGGTGACCGCATCCGCCATCCAGCTACACGGGGGAATTGGCTTCACCTGGGAGGAGGACCTCCATTGGCTCTTCAAACGCGCCCAGGTCGGCGCGATCTATCTTGGTGGTTCCGGAGCCCATCGCGCCGGGGTGGCCAGGCGACTCGCGGCCTCCGCATCCAAGTAGAAGCCATGTGAGGGTTTCGGAAGTTCGCGGGCCTTACCTAGCCCCTGCCAGGAAGCGATGGGAACTCTGGGGCTCGTCGCTCGGTATACGCCTTGACGCCCTCGGCGACGTCAGGCCGTTTGAAGGATTCGATGATGAGGTCATCGGCGGCCGCGACCGACTCGCTGAACGAACGGTCGAGGTCGGCGAACACCTGCGCCTTGATGATCGCCATGGAGGCGGGCGAGCAGTTCTCGGCCAAATCGGTGGCGTAGGCGACGGCCCCGTCGACAACTCTGTCCCGCGGCAGGAGCCGGTCGACCAGCCCGAGGCGGAGCGCCTCCTCCCCTTGGAAGATGCGCGCCGAGAGCAGGAGGTCGAGCGCGCAACTCTGCCCCACGAGCCGCGGCAGAATCCACGAAAGACCGTACTCGGCTGGTAGGCCACGGCGGGCGAAGGCAGTGGTGAACTTCGCCTCAGGTGTCGCAAACCGCAGATCGCAATACAGCGCCTCGACCAAACCGATGCCGGCCGTCGCCCCGTTGATCGCCGCGATCAGAGGCTTGCGGACTGTCAGTGGGAACGTCCGCGGTCGCTGTAGCTCCCGCAGCATCTTTTCCGTCGCGGAAGTGTCCTGGTCGGAGACCGAGGCGAGACCGTCCATGTCGGCGCCCGCGCAGAATCCGCGACCCGCGCCGGTGACGACGATCGCGCGGACCTCAGGGTCCTCATCAGCCTCCTCGAGGAGCTCGAAGTACCGCGTCTCCAGCTCATTGGTCCAGGCGTTTAGACGGTCCGGACGATTCAACACGAGGATCCGCACCCCTCCACGCTGCTCGCCGAGCACCAGGTCGCGGGCGCCGGCCTTCTCATCCTTCATCGTTCACTCCCCTTGATCGTGAGGACACGCCGCGGTGCCCTTCGAATGCCCTCGGTGTGGTAATCGGACGACGATGCTGCCCGGTCCGACGGTGATGCCGCTCTCGTCCCTACATGCCATCTCGACGGTCACCTCGCGCGCGCCCCTGTCGGCAGCGACCACGCGGCCGGTGACAGTCGGCGTCGACCCGACGACGTTGAAGCGGCGCATCCGAAAACCTCGAAGAGCGAGGATCTGCGCCGAGGCGCCTGCCCAGTCCCTCACGCAGCGCTCCCACATGCCCATGAGGAACAGAAAGTTGGCGTACATGTCCGGGGCACCCGCGGACCGTGCGAAGGCGGTGTTGTGGTGCATCGCGTTGAAATCACGATTCGCCCCTGCCTCCATCACGAGCCGGTAGCTGGTGAGCGGGAACGCCACAGCCGGAAGCTCCTCCCCCACGGTCACTTCATCGAAGGTCAGCCCGGGAAGATCGGCCCGGCTCATCCGCGGCACTTTCTCCGAGACTGGCCATGCCCGACAGGGTGCGGGTCGTATGCATAAGTGCCCGCCTGCATGAGAGCGACGACGTCGCCGGCATCGGAGACGACCTCGGAGCGGAATCGACAGAAGGCGCCGCGGCCAACCCGTGTCTCCTTGGGCACGCATGACAGCAAGGTTCGGCCACGTCTGCCTAAGCGCTCGCCAACGAGCACCGGCCGCAGGAAGTCCACCTCGATATCAGTGGCGAACAGCGCACTGGTTCGGGGTGCCGCCTCCGGAGCCTCGTCATTGATGGGTGAGCGAACCGGCTGAGCATCCGGCTCGGCATCGTCGAACTGCGTCGCGTCCCCCGGGGACCACATCGCCGGAAGGATGTACATCAGCGCCGGGGTGCGCGGCGCCACGATTCCGTCGTGTCCGGCCGACCGGGCGGCGTCGGCGTCATAGTGGATCGGACAATCGAGCTCGAGCGGCTCGAGGTAGCGGCGGTTGAGCGCCTCGCCGATGTCGTCGTCGGCGACGATCGCCGGGCGCAGCCCGAGGGCGCCGACGTCGAACACGCCGGCGAGCCCGAATGCGTCGGCGGTCGCCAGCGCGCGGGTGGCCATGCGGAACGACTCCGACAGGCGATCGAGCGTGCGCGGCGGCCCCACGCCCACCACGCCGGCGGGTTGGCCGGCCGGCGGGTCGTGCAG
>Ga0081455_10002455_pt1 | contig 22080 bp, 24 predicted proteins | sample TabmetS3T2R1_FD_70207 | JGI IMG/M metagenome (GOLD analysis project Ga0081455, IMG submission 70207) | Tabebuia heterophylla rhizosphere microbial communities from the University of Puerto Rico - S3T2R1 | ecosystem: Host-associated > Plants > Roots > Rhizosphere ...
TCATATGCTATTCATAATACCCTTCGAGATCTTGAAGTTTTGATTGGATGAGCAGGTGAAACAGGGGATCTAGATGGACATGCAATTTGAAACTTGATCGGATTAATCATTATAATACGACCTTTGTTTTTTTATATTGATGTAAATCGTGTATCAAAATGTTTAGGTACAAATTAATACATGGTCGATTGGCCCCGATACTGTGCACAACTGTCATTTATGGCGTCAAATTGATAATTAGTTAACTAATGCCTCAGCGCGATCATCATGACATTGTTATGGACATCCTCAAGATAGTCTGTGCGACCCAGCCTCTTTTTCGCACTTGGCGAAGTCAAACTAGCATTGGTCATGACGCTAGACTGACACATCCCCAGACAGTCAAGTACCTTGAAGGATTGGTCGGGATTGGACTCCTCATTTTGACTGATTCCAAACCGTATCCGTATTACGAATTGACTAGGAAAGGTCACAGATGCTTACAGCTGTTCAGCGAGATAGAGGACGATCTTCGCCCTATTGTTAACGAATAAGAACTTAATGATATGGGGCCGTTTTTCAATATGATAGTGAAGTTATCAAAGACAGCAATATGACCCCTATTCCAATTCGATGCCCCATGAGTAATGCAGGAACGGTTACTTCCACCATTTTGTCTTGCTCGCAGACGCTAGCGTTAGTTCTACGGTACGAGAGAGATAATTGATTTATATTCACCGACGACGTTATCTCTATTTCAAATGGTAGTAGCGACTTCCAAACAAATGTGGGAGAATGATGTTCTAAAATCAGATACTCCAGTTCTCGTCGACTTTTGGGCAGAGTGGTGTGGTCCTTGTAGAATGGTTAGCCCTATTCTCGAAAAGCTAGGTGAGGCAATGTCGGATGAGATTAAAATAGTTAAGCTGAATGTGGATGAAAATCAGGAGATTGCTCTGAACTACGGGATCAGGTCTATTCCAACCCTTTTGATCTTTAGAGAAGGAAAAGAGATCGCGCGAACAGTCGGTGCTGCTACAGAACAGACCTATGAAAAGTTTGTAAAGACATCCATTTCAAAATAAAGATGTAATCAGCTGACATAGTTCACTGGGGCCACTGATTTTTTTCCTAATGTTATTGAAGATTGATTATAAATCCAATGTAATTTTGGGCAATTCTTGAAGTTAGGATGTGACATCTCACGCCGAACATCATATTTTTTCGAGTTGGCGATTACTTCTAATCAAAATACTTAAGTAGGATTTCTCTTTCTTCTAGAGCCAATGAACAACAAAACTACCATCGCAGTAATGCCGGTAACTCTATTCATGTTGGCGGCAGTATTGTTGAATATTCCGTATTTGAACACAGCCTATGCGCAGACCGAAGGCCCACCTGGTGAAGCAGGGGTTACAGATGAGCCTGAATCTCCTTTCACAGAACAAAGTAACCAAACAGGTCCAGAAACGGCCGCGGGACTTGAGGCAGCCGCCGGAAGCGATCAAGCTATTTTGGAAAATGACACGTCCATTAGCAATCCTGAAATCAACGTAGAAGATGCTGGAAGCATCAATGCAAGAGAAGATTGCATGTCAATTCCTGGAAATACCGCAGAGGACTGTCCTTAATCAGCAGAATTCGAATCCCTATTTTTTGCATCTATAGAATTCTTCTGTTATCATTTACGCCGGATCGAATCCTTTGAGATTTGTGTCCCTGGGGCATTTTTTCTGATTATTGCTGTGGGAAAGGCAATCTGAATAATTAATAGGTCATTGAATAATTATAGTGATATTTCCCTAAAGCAAACAAGTTTCATGGGAGATAGTTTAATAATTCAACAATTACTTTCACCATATTGCTCCCTCAGGCAATTGAGAATTTCGAAGATCTTAGGTTCAAGATTAACATATTTCATCTTCATTGTCAGAATCCGCGTCTTTGACTAGTATCGCATTGTAAATAGGATTTGTCGATGCATTCTCGAAATTTGAAGGATATTGTCATGACTTTTAAGTGGCTTGAGTCACAATTATAACTGAACAATTGGTGAAGGGCGGAAGAAAACACAGGACTGATAGGAGAAGGATAAATAAAAAAGCTCTAATAGTTGGAATCGGGCTTGCTTTCATAATGATAGGAGGTGCCGTTGTAGCTGTCCTAATGAACTCTCCCTCTACGGCTTTGAATAAGAATGATAATAGCGAAGTTATTCAGCGGATTGTTGCTCCTATATCTGAGAACGTTCCTGTCCTTGCCTCAGAAGGTGGGTCTTCTAACGTGACTATGGTAGAATTCGGTGATTATCAGTGTCAATATTGTGCGAGATTTCATAACGCAACTAAGGATCAAATTGTGAACAATTTCGTAAATACAGGAAATCTTAGGTTTGTTTTTAAAGACTTTGTGATAAATGATCTACCATCAGACCGCGCGTCGACGCTTGCGGCTGAGGCTTCTTATTGTGCTGCAGACCAAGGCAAATACTGGCAGTACCATGACGAACTTTACGACAATTCACGGGGAGAAAACACAGGTTGGGTGACCGAGGATAGTTTGAAACAGTTTGCAACTAAAATAGGAATTCAGAACCTAACAGAGTTTTCTGGATGTATTGAGAATCATACCCATCGGGATCTAGTCGAAGCAAATACGCAGCTTGCCCAAGGCATTGGACTCAGGTCTACTCCATCATTTGTTATAATATCTAATGAAACAGTGCCAATTGCCATTGAAGGTGCTCAGCCATACACTGTGTTTAAACAGGCCATTGATGATGTATTGGCTAACGTGTCGAGGACTTGAATCGTGGCTCCAGGGTGCCGAACAGAATACTGCTAACTATGATTAGCCATGCTTTCCCAACCTACTACTGAATTCTGAACTTTGCTCAATTCTATAGAACCAGATCAAATCTAAAGACTAAGGGCTTTCAGTGAGTTCGAAAAGCCAAGCTAGCATGAACTAAGCCAATCCTTCTTAGCTACTGATGCGTACGGTAAATCCACTTGAATTGGGGTTCGGTATCCTTAAAATCTATTACTTAGCGGTGCATTTTAGAACGCCGCCATTTGATTTATTCTTCATCGCCTGTCAGAACGCTTGTTCCTAGTATTATGTGAATTTTGCGATTTTCGTATTCCTCGACCATATGTAAAGTACTTAAATGCGAAGAATGCCGCCATGGCATAATTTGCTATTCCCAATATAAAGAAAACGAACGAAGATAGATATGCAGACTCAACAATCCCAAAGGTACCTACTGCTGCGGCCAGCCCTATGAAAACAATGAGTTGATTTTTGTATACTACCAAATGTCAGATACTGTAGTCTGAGCAGTAGTATGTTAGATATGAATTTTGTTCTTGACACTTTTGTGGTGAGAAGAGAACGTAAGTAGTATAAATTGACCTTCTCCCTTACCTCTTTTTGGTAACCCGCAGGCGGTCTATCTGACCTATCAAGGAGAATGTCTTGCTCTCCTTATTCGTAATGATGTAATTTAAGTCTAAGCGTAACGCCATTCTTAATCGTAAGAGTACCAAACTTATTTCATTTTTGATAATCTGATATGAAACACTCTACTATATTCAAACATAAATTGATTAGTGTCAAATTATCACTACCCATATGCCTGAAGGGTACTCTGTTAGCTTACATGAATTGAAAAGCTATATCAATTTATCATTAATCCACTAATACGTAGAACTCACATTCTTAATGCAAATGGAATCTGTAAGACCCATAGCCTGCGGTTTTCTAATGTTCATTTTGATTATAGTATCATTTAATTCAGCCAGTGAGAGATCCGCATTACTGTTCTCTTTCTCCGATGAGACTAAAGCAGTATCAGAAAATGAGCTCGAGCTTAACTGCGAAAATAATGAACTCCCGTGCTTGGTGGAGGCTTGCCTTGGGAGAGAGTGTTCTGCTGCGGAAAAGGAAATAGGAATTTCGCAACTGCTTTCTGGAAACATATTGTTAGGCAATGATCCGATGAGAATTGATACTAATGATAACTGTCAGACAAGTGATGAGAAGAAGGAAATTAGCAATTTTAACTTTCGTGCTACAGCGGAAGAATCTGATGAATTGGATTCTAAGAATGTTTTAGGGAAGTCAAGTCAAATCCCCACTGCTCTCTGGGACCATTCTGGTTCTGATATTTTGATAGGCATGGACCTAGGCAATATCAAGAAAATTTGCAATATAGACGTGCATTTCAATGATGATGCAGAGATCCAAAATGGCTTTACCTTGACTGTTTCAAATGGTACTAATTCTCTCCATAATATTGTCAGTGAACATGCAACTGGACTATTGCCTAATTCATGGTCAAGTCATGATTTCAAAAGCTTGGCTGGCAGATTTATACAACTCACGATCCCAGGTGTTTCAGAGTTTTATGTAGATGATGACGAAGATGATCCAGTAATCTCTGAAATTAATGTAAAAGCTCTCTCTTTAGGCCAAACCTCTAGAAATTCAAGTGCACAGAGCAATTCTACCGACAACAACACAATACAAATGCCTAACAATACGATTGTTCAACATGAATTGTCACCGTTAGAGTTTTTGGATGCGGGTTCTGATCTATTGAATACTCCAGTGCTTGGACCAAAACATTATGGGATAAATCAAAGTTCTTTAACTGATATGTCGTCAACACCAACCTCGAGTATGTACACTGGAGACATATTTCTGCCATAGTAATTTTACCATTTACTCCTTCAAGAATCGTTGTTGGAACCATTTTTAACGTTGGCTACGGGAATGTATAACCAGTGTACAAAAGGGCAGAATTGGTTAGAATGGGCAGAATCTTCAAAATAGAAATATCGATGGTGGGCATTGATTATGCCATTTGTTAGTGGGAGCGCTATCTTATCTAAGCTACGTGTGATATTGTTTTGTTCCTAGAGTGATACTCGAGTGGCTAAACATTAGTGCCGAGCTTAGACTATCATTATCAGTATGGTCAAACTGTTACATTGCAGCATCAATACCTGCGTACCGATGATTCTCACAGCAGATTATTTATCCGGTTTCTACGATCGGCATATCTCCACTTTGACAATCAGCGGATCCCGTAAAGGTTTGTACTGCACTTAGAGGGTCATTAGATCTAAAATGTGCTGTAATTGTCTCTTCATGGCCACAGGAACCACTTATTGTAACGGGTCCAAATAAGGGTGGAGAACATAGTGCAATCATATTTTTCTCATCAGGACTATCTCCCAGTATCTGGTACTCCGAACTTGAAAGGTTACCCGAATATATGGATCCACCGACAACTAATCCAGGATTTCCTGTATCAAAACTATACAGGGTCCAATTTCCAGCTACTGTACCGTTAGAAGACAGCGCAGTAAATGAAATATTCGTATTGAACGTTGAGCCATCTGAGCACGTAACAAGCCCCGCACCTCCTCCATGAATAAGAACAGCGCGTGCAGACTCCTCTCCAAATTGAAATAGAGCCTGATTGGAGAGCAAAACAGCACAAACCGAAAGAGTGCCTAAAAAAGCACCATGAAAATTTCTTAACAAGGCATTCATGAGTTCAATAATTCGTATTTTACATATAAGTACATCCATGCTGACTAATTCTCAAACCGGATGCAGTTCCGTGAAGAATAAAACAAAAAATCAGATGTAAGAATTTCTATACAGCGGAAGCACCATTCTCAATATGTAAAGATTAATGATGCCAGCTACCGACTAGTTTTTGAACGATTGAATCCATCTATTAATCCGGCCTTTTGACGCTAATCAGAAAACCCCAAAGTTGTGTGGCTTTTGGCCATTAATTGTATAAACAGGAACCTTATATAGCGAAACCACTAGTGGGTGGAGATCGCGTCTCCGGATAAGATTACCTTTCTCAGTATCATCTTGTTAGTAGCATCCATCATGGCGTAGACCGAAGCAATAACTATGTCTTCTCCTGTTTTCCGGGACGACACAGTATGGCCTTCGCTGTCTTCGATCTTGACAACTACTTCTGCAGTTGCATCAGATCCCCCAGTTATTGACTCAAGTCGATATTCTCTAATTTTCACATCTTCTAGTTGGCTCACTATCTTTTGGATAGCCTTTAATGCCGCATCCACAGGTCCTACCCCAATTTCAGAGGATATTACATCTTTGTCGCCAGTGTTGATCTTGACAACTGCCGTAGGGATGATATTTATACCAGTTACAGTATGAAAGTCACGAAGCTGGAATTTTTCTTGGAATGTGCTATTTTTCATTACTTTACTTGCGATAGAAAGCAATTCGCTGGTGGTAATAGATTTACCCAAATCAGCAATATTCTTCTGCCTCTCCAAAATTTGTTTAAGCTGTTCATCATCAGGTTTTACTCCAAATTCTTCTAACATTGCTCTTATACCATGGGCACCCGCGTGTTTACCTGCTTGGAGCCATCTTTTCCTTCCTACAAGCTCCGGACCGATTGGCTCATAAGTTAAGGGATTGTTTATTATACCATGAGTATGAATACCCGATTCATGACCAAATGCATTTTCTCCGATAATGGCTTTATTTGGCTGAACAATTATTCCCATTGCATTTGAAACGAATTTTGAGGTCTCGTACAGTAACTCGGTCTTTATTCCATGTGATCTCTTGTATAGGCACTGCAGCGCCATAACGACCTCTTCTAGTGAAGCGTTTCCAGCTCTCTCACCTATCCCGTTGATGGTTACTTGGGCGCAGGTCGCTCCTGCATTTATCCCAGCAATTGTGTTTGCAACAGCTAGTCCCAAATCATCGTGGCAATGCATACTTATCGGCAGTGGCGAAACAGTCGTCACGTCTGTCACGAGCCTTGAAATATAATCCGGGGTTGAATAGCCGACCGTATCAGGAATATCCAATCGGTCCGCTCCAGATTGCGAAACGGCTCCAAACACTTCCTTCATGAAACCGGTCTCTGATCTAGTAGCATCCTCAGCTGAAAACTCTACTTGAACCCCGTGTTTCTTTGCATAATCCACGGCCCACACGGCCTTATCGAGCACCTGTTCTCTGTTCATTTTCAGTTTGAATTTCATATGGATATCTGAGGTCGCAATGAACAAGTGAATGTATCCTAAATCGCAGCCAAGTGCAGCGTCTATGTCCTCCTGTACGGTTCTAGCCAGACCACATATTTCCGAGTTCAACCCCTGTCTGACAATACTTTTAATCGCAAGCCTCTCCCCTTGAGATACAATTGGGAATCCAGCTTCGATGGCATCTACCCCTAACTCATCCAATTTAATAGCAATTTGCAATTTTTGTTCGGGGCTCACGGAGACGCCTGGTGTCTGTTCACCATCTCTAAGAGTGGTATCGAAAATTCTTACCTTTTCAACAATAGGCGATAGTCGAGAAAAGGGCAATTTAAACTTATTTCCCGACCTACCACGAGTTTCATTCGTTTACGGATCGTCTTTGCGTAGAAAGCGAGCTGGAGGAGTTCAAATTGTACCTAAAATATTGGGACGAATTGAATGGCAGTTACTCCTCTGATAGATAGCAAGCTCAGCTCGTCTTCATCCCAAGTCCCGTGAGAGGGGTATTTCGTCTATCGAAACGGAAAATTTTCGTTCTAGGGACAGGGATGTAACGGATCGGACGCTAACTTGTAAATATTATTAATTCAGATATATATGTAGAATAATTTGGCTAGCAATAAGCTCAAGGGTGTCTGGGTCAAACAGATTGCCCTAATCGCAGGTAGCTTCCTCTTAGGTTTAGTATTGACCTACTATTTTGGTTTTATTGCCGGTCTTTCACTTAACATTATAGTACTTGTCGGTTTAGTATTTTATATAAGGAGAAGCCAACAAAAGGCCCTACGAAATCTAGGATTTAGTGATGAGAAGGCTGGAGGGAGCTTTGCGCCTACAGAATCTAAAATATCGCTAAAGTATGTTTGCATGTCTTGTGGATCACGTGTAAAAGGCGCAAAATGCGCCACTTGTGGTTCTCAAGCAAAAAGGGCTACCTTTTAGAATAGCGGATGCAAACGTTTTTTTTCATTAAATTGCCAGTCTTATCGATAATTGTATAAATTTCATTTAGACACGTCTAGATAGAACTGTTCCTTGTCTATTCTCTCTGGTTTTACTCCTTCTATATCCATTAAATCTTGCATTATCCCTCTTCCTCTCGCTATGGACCCAGTCTTGAGCTTGACGAGCCCATTGATGAATCCACTGCTTCCGCATATGGGATTAAATGCTGATTCAACATTTCCATGAAACTTTTGAAGAGTCCGTTCGGGTTTCCCTTCCTCGTCCTTAAAGAATCTGCCCTTCCTGTAGAATATCCTCGGATGATCGGAATTCAAATTAGTCTCGTTGTCCCTAGTAAAAGTGAAAACTAGTTTGAAATTATCAAGTTTCCTTGCCATGTCTAAAAGCCAGCTATAATAAATTACACCTACGCTTTTCTGGTCTTCAAGTGAATAGAGTCTAGGGTTGCTGTAGAATAATACGAGTCGAAGATCCAAATCTCTCCGATCTTCCATATACTGTAGGAGGCATCGGGCGCACTCAGCACCATTTGATCCTGACCAGTATGCAATATCTTTCTCTGCTCCAGTTGCGACCCTTGAGAGAAAAGGTTCTCTTGCTTTGGTATATTTGACAGAAACTTTATCGCCTATTTTAAATTGCTCAATAAAGTATGCTGCAAATCCATCTGCCTTGCCGATGACCGGATTTATGTATCCATATGGTTTCTCATCCTTTATGGTTAATTCAATACTATCCCTTGTTGGTGAGGAAGCGAGCGAATATGCCCTCTCCACTTCGGTCTCTTCAACTCCTCCAGAAGCTGTTGGTCTTTTCAATAACGCTCTGATTGTTACAAATTCCCCAACGTTAAACGTAAATCGATCCGACGCCGAAAAAGGAGAAAACACATAAGTATAGGAATCGGGAGTTTCCTTTCTTCTATCCTTTATCTGCCATTCGAATATAGGGGTCGGGGATTTTGACATAGCTTCTCTTTTTAGAGCAGAATATACTTAACATTTTCCCATTTTCTATGTTGGATGGCCAGGATCAGTGATGGATGGTAGTTACCTGTTCGGTCTGGAAACTTCTATTCTTCAAACCCGAGTTGAAAAACAATCTTTTTGATCAAGATAAACAGTAGCTCGAAAATTAGTACCTATTCATAAGAATACAACTTGCAATGACCTTTCCATATCTTCCTTTTGAGCAAGCATCGATGATAGCCTCCTCTGAATGGCCAAGCCGGAATATTGCTAGTAGAGTGTTAATATATGGAGCTCACCAATATGAGGCTCTTATCGATTGAAATGAATGGATTTCGTTGGTTTAGACCCGCTCGACCCCTTCAAATGACTCTAGGTTGTTTTTTTATTGTAGTCATTGTAGCCTTCCTGGCTTATCCAGCTGGGACTGATCTTTCCGCCTTTTTTCACACTCCGCCTTTGGCAAGTAATTTGGTTACCTTTGAAGATCAAGGTCTCGGGCTAATGATCAAATATCCTAGCAATTGGGAGAGATCGAAAATTGGTCAGGACCAGGTCACTTTTATAGCTCCGCGCGAAAGTGATTCACCTTCATTCCCAGCTGGGCTGGGAATAAAATTGCATAATATTTCATCTGCAGATTCCACACTAGAATCTATAGCAAAAGAAATAATCACGGATCTTGAAAGTGATACTCAAGATTTTACCCTCTTGAGCTCGAGTAAGTCAAGACTGAATAGCTTTGATGCATATGAGATTTCGTTTAGTGCAACGGATGATAACGATGCAAAAAGAACTGCAATGCAAATAGTTGTACGACCTGATAATCTGGTCTATGTAATCACATACAAGGCCTATCCAGAGAAATACGAATCATATCTGCCGGTAATACAGTCAATGCTAGATTCGCTAAAATTTCTGTGATGACAATGATTAGGCGCTCTGCTTAATCCCATTTAAAAATATCAGATCGTCCATAATTTTCAATAACTAATGATCATCCCCATTGTTGCTTATGATTCTTGCATATTTCTATACCTGGCCAAAAGAACCGCAGGCCTTGCTATCGCATCTCCAGCAAACCCGTGACACCAACTACTTGGTTTTGTGGATGCTTGCAACGACAGAGATTAGTTCCATGTACAGAAAACTTGTGTCTGCAACGATAATAGGTACATATTGGTTCAGATTCCTTTCCCCATACGTCGGTAACTTTCAATCTCTAATCATGATACAATGTGTCTATACAATATATTGTTAGTGGAAGGAGCTTATGGTCCCGCGCTGGCAATTTAAATTAGATATTTGTTAGCTATCCTGACACGAATTACGGAAAATATGATATCAACTTCGTCAAAATAATTCAATAATATGCGTAAAAATATCATAAACATTAGGGTATATTTTAATGTTTGTAGGATTCTACTGCTAAACGATTACCAAATAGTTAATATTTAACATGGCACAGTAATACCCTTGCCTTAGCAAATGCATGAGCGAGAATTCCTTCATGAAGTCTGCATAAGTGCGTTATCTGTTAGCAAGAAAGTGAGTTTTGCGGGGATAGTGGACCGTAATGGTAAACTTCTGCTTGGTCATGAAAAGAAAAATGCCGACACCAACAGACGAAGATTACTTTGCTACATTGGTAATTATGAGAATAAAGTCGTCGTAAGCATATATTTCAAGCATCTTGCGCCAATGCTAAATGAGATTGTAAAAAAGCATTTCTTCGATATGAAATCAAATACCTTGATTTATGATAGTAACACAGCCGATAGAGAGCATGCTATTCGGATTTACGAGATCGATGAATTTTATGTTTTGGATGTTGCTAGCAATATCAAACTGGGCTTCATTCCAATAACTGAATCGGCAGACAAATTCCTTTGTGTCTACTTGGAATCACATATGGTGGAAATGTCCAACACTTCATACCACAGGATAATAGCCTCTATTAACAGATGCTTATGAATCCCTTTTAAGTTCTGGATTATTCAAGTACTGTATTGTATAGACCGAGGTTTTAAATTATGTCGTTCTTCCGAAGTTGAAGTCTGTATGAATCAAGACTTAGAATTCAGTCTCCCAAAAGAAATGGAGACGGAATTGGCATCCTAGTTATTAAGAGGGGGGCAGCTTTGTATCTCGAGGTTCATGTACAACATCATTGAAACTGCCAAGGAGGGATTTTCATCTCGCCTAAGACAAAGAAATGAGCCGGCATAAGCTGCTAACTGAAGTACTGGCTTAGAAACCTCGATTTGTCTAAAGATTTATATCTAATGATTAGGATACTAATCCTTAGCATCCTATGTCAACCTTTGATTATGAGAATAATCCTGGATTTATCATAAACAGGACTGCTAGATCTCTTTCACGCTCTCTAGATATTAGACTGAGGAACAGAGTCGGCATAACTTTTGCCCAATGGAGAGTACTTGTTCTGTTAACAAAAACCCATGATGGTCTCTCTCAGAAGGAAATCGCAGAAGGCCTTGGGTTAGAAGCACCTAGTTTAATTCCTATACTTGACAAGCTGCAGAATGATGGTTTTATTGAGAGAAGAGTAGACCCTAACGACAGAAGGAACAACAGAATATATCGCTCCAAGAAGACCTTCGAAATTTGGGATACTACACTTGAATGTGCAAATAGAGTGCTCACCATAGCGCTGGCAGATCTTCCAGAAGACAAGGTCCTAATCATGAAAGAAATATTGGAAAAGATGTGGATTAATCTACAGGCAAATTTGGAACTACCAAATAAGATCCCCGGAACCTTTACAGACATGATCGGTCGAAAACCGGTAGTGCGGGAAACACCTCCTTCACAACAATAGGTCTGCAGTAGTCAGTCTGAAATGCATAATCCCCTAAAAAGTAAACAAAATCAAAAGGACCCAAATAGAGGTTCATCGACGAGAGGGGATTCTAAACTTTTAACCAGTAGCGGTAGTCGAGTCGCGATACCTCGTACGGCTTGGAAGTTACTAATTATTCTAAGCTCAATTGCGACCATGGTCATGTATGCAGAGACGATGTTGATTCCTGCTATCCCAGATTTGATAAATGACTTCAATGTCTCTTATGGGACATCTTCCTGGATATTGACAACCTATTTAATTAGCGGTGCAGTTGCTACTCCGATAGTTGGCAAACTATCTGATGTCTATGGAAAAAAGAAGGTTCTCTTAGCAGTAATGCTAATCTATGCGGTAGGGGTCTCTTTCGCAGGATTTGCCTCAAACATTTACACATTACTGCTCGTTAGGGCTATTCAAGGAATCGGAATGGGGATGTTTCCTATTGCATTTGGTCTGATACGCGATCAATTTCCAAGGGAAAAAATATCGATTGGTCAAGGAATCATAAGTTCAATGTTCGCAGCAGGGGCAGCAGTGGGGCTTTCAGCAGGTGCGGTAATCGTAGAGAATTTTGGATGGCAAGCGACTTTTTTCACGATAATTCCAATCGCTATCTTACTCTTGATTACTATTTGGAGATTCGTGCACGTTCGAGAAACTCTAGAATCCGATCCTTCGGCGATAAAGCTCACAGATAGGAAAGATGAGGAATTTGATGTTTCTCCTTTTGACAATTCCAGTAAAGTTAAGAAAGGAAAATTGCACCTCGACATTAGGGGGGCGGCAGCTCTGGCAGTATCTATAACTTCATTTTTGCTCTGCCTGACCTTAATTGAGACTTCTAGCGGTTCAAGCATCGAAAGCAGTTCAGTTATTGGCATATTGTCAGGCTATGGCCTGATTCTAGGTTCAGCGGTGGTGGCTGCCATTTCTTTTGCTCTATTCCTGTTGATCGAGAGGAGAGAAAAATATCCGCTTATTGATCTGCGACTTCTGGGTAACAAAGCGATATTGCCTTCAATTCTAATAATCCTCATCGTTGGACTGTCAAATTTCATGGTGTTCCAGACTATTCCAATATTGGTAAGGAATCCCGAGCCGTTAGGGTTCGGGGCTGACGTCGTCGATGCAGGGACAATTCAGCTACCATTTGCATTAGTATTTTTGGTATTTGGGCCGACTTCAGGTTTTATTATCTCTAGGCTAGGTTCTTTGAGACCAGTAATAGTTGGGACGTCAATCATTACGGCCAGTTTTTTGGGACTTGTATTTTTTCATGACAGCCCAATCGCCATTTCGGTTAACCTAGGCGTTCTTGCTACTGGGTTATCATTTGCGGCTATTGGAGCAATGAATGTAATAATACTCGCAACTCCAAAAGAACATACTGGCATTTCCCTAGGGATTGCAACTCTAGTGAGGATAATAGGGAGCGCAATAGGGCCCGCTCTAGCGGCCATGTACATGCAAACAAGTCAAATAGTTATTGAAATGGGCGGGGTATCAAGATCTTATCCTTCTGATTTCGCATTCGTGATGATATTTTCTTCAGCGACAGTGATAGCAGCGACTTCGATCTTCTTGTCTATATTGCTGCGGAGGAGAGCAAGCAAGATGGCAATCCCCCAGTTATCATAAATTTCTCGTTGGCAAGGAAACTAGCCCAGTTAGCGGTGAGCAATTCATGATCTTCTACCTCAATGCAAGACCGTCACCCTTGTGGCTCCGATATCGCTGACCACATAGTGATCGTATCCTATCTGAATTATATCTCCTGGCGCTATTTTATCGTGAGTTCTCTTGATTCTCAGGGGCTTCCCGAATGGTTTTTCATGTTGCTTGAATATTAGCCAGATCCTTCCGACATTTAAGACATTTTTGAATTCAGACTCCCATACAAGATCGTATACCGTATGTAATGCTTGCAAACTGATACTGTTGTCCCTGATAAGCAAATCGGCTTCAGGCTCCCTACAAAAATAGACCCTTACTATCACTTGAAAACTACAAGATCTTTTTGTGAACATTTACTAATTAGCATTTTTGAATAATTCAATGCAATTGCGGAGAGCCAGCACCAACGCTAGTTGATAAGGTGTTTTACATGAAACCTTGAGAATTTCTGTTCTTGGATTAATATGCAATCCCGTGTTCTATATTATGACATGAAAATTCATGATATTGTTTGTGACAACCTTCGTAAGATATGTAATTATCTGGAAGAGTTAGAAGTTCAATAACCTGATGTGACTGTGTACGAATTTCCCTAGTAGATCAGCGTTAACCTAAAAAATAAGACAAAAAAGGAAATTATCGACGTTTTGTTTGAGGATTTGACTCTGGCTAATTTCTACTTTATTATCTGGACTGACTTCGTGATTGTGCCGTATATTGGAGTATCTCCAAAGTGATTATTAATTGCAGTTGGGTCTAAGTATATGCTTACAACATTGTTACCCATGGCAGTAACTGATGTTGGGACATTGGAAACAGGTCCGTCTTTCATTGTAATTGTTGAAGTCCCGTTAAATACGGCGGTGTTGTTATCTGGCATAGACATTTCAGTTAAAGTGAAGTTGTCTAATTGATGCTGATGCAAAGCAGAACCATTCGTCATTACCATGTCAAATGATGCAACGAATTTGCCATTCTTTGACATTTCTCCACCCATAGCTGAAGTTGAGTTTGAGGCTGATGAGCTTTGATTTCCCTTTTCTCCTGATTCATTTTCAGTCAGGCTCGCCTTCCAATAACCCGACAATATCCAAGCAGGATTTCCGCTTTCATCATTTTGAATGCTCGATATCGTACCAGCAGCGTAATGGCCCGGTTTCATCATACCATAGCTGTGATCGCCTCCTTTATCCATTGGATATGCCGCTGCCTGATCGGCCTCGAATGGCGAGGTCATTAGGATAAATCCAATTCCTGCGGTGAGGAGTGCGGCTCCAATCGCTATTACTAATTGGTTATGTTTCAATGTGAAGACAAATAACCTTCACAATCTTATTAAGCATACGAATTGGTCGATCGCGCATAACTGGACAAAAGTGATTTGCGACTGGCCATCAAAATCATTACTCTATTTTTTGCACATCCAGGGGGATCTACTCATTGGTTACAAATAGATTTCTTAGTGGTCCATAATATTTGCTACTAATTCTCTAATTGATTCGGTCTTCCTCCTACTGTGCGGTTTGTGTACAGCTATGTGTGAGTTCGAATTAAGAATTACACGATTAACGATGATCTTTAGAAGTATCTCTTCATGCAATACACATACCTGACTCGTGTCCCAATTGTAGATATAATGATTTATATATCACCTATCAACGGTACATCTCTAGCGCATTAAATGCAACCAGAGTTAACCAATCGGATAGATTTTCCATCAACCTCTTCCACTAGTCGTACGATGGGAGCGGATGGCCAAAATGTTATTGAAGGTGGAAATAACAGTGACTCTATCTTTGATGGACAAACCAACAAGAGTAAAGAACGGATTTTTGTGATCTGTGATGCATGCTACTGGGCCACAACTTACCTAGACAAGAGCAGGCTCCCAGTCCTTGATAGTAGATGTTCTAGATGTCAAGAGGTAGGGTTATCGAGTTTTCCTGTATTAGCCAATGAATCATTCGTATTTACATACTCAGAAAAAAGAGGAGTAGAATTGAGTTTTATGAACCGTAGAGGATAAAATACTTAATTGGCAGCTATCACTGCCCTCAAGAACTATAAAGTAGAAGCTTAGGTTCTTTGCTATCGTGACTGACCGTAGGATTAAATTGATCTTAAGCTAAATGCATGCTTGTTCCTACATGTAGGAACTGAGTGTAGGAGTCAAAATTGTATGAACCTATTTTGACAAAAAATATCTGTATAAATAGCCGACTTATTACTTAGACTTACAATAAGATTGATAGTATGTCAGAAATATTGCAACTAAAGTTGTAATTTTAAATGCAACAAATTAATAATCCAGATTGATCATATATATATCCTCACAAATGTCTGGGATCCTACAAGATAAATCGTTGGGATTGGTATTGAAAGGATATAATCTGGTCCCAAACGGCTCTCTTGCGACAAAAATTGGGATTTATACCCCGTTGATTATAGAAACAATACTTCAGGAACATCCTGAGGAGGTTGACAAGTGGTTGCAAGATTTGCATAGTGAAAGCATACGCCAAAAAAAGCTCTGCCTGTTTGAGAATGATACTGCAGCATGCTTTAATCTTGAAATTTATGAGCATTTCGAAAAGAGCTTTAAAAGTTGGGAAGAAGGTGGATTAATAAGAATAATGTTGACGAGAGACAGGCCTGTATGGGTTAGTAAGAAACCTCTCTTCATTCATGCAAAGTAAACTTTCAGGCAGACCACGATTTTTTTCAATATATTTACTTCCATTTGTATGATTTTTAGGCTAACTAGCGGAAGGGTGGCCTGCTTTCGGCGATAAAGATCTTAGGCATTGATTTGCAGATCAAATTCGGTCACATTCGAGAAGGACTTGATAGCAGGGATAAATGAGATAACTCAGAGTTACGCAAGAAGTAACTCTCTGCAGCTTTTAATCATTTGCAAATGAAATTTCAGTTAGTACAGAATTTTATGCTGCTGCAAATTTATATTCCTTCATTTTGCTAGTTCTTGGAAATGTCATCGTATTTGGGAACTTTCATTTTGGACTTTATGTCAACTGATTTCAAAACAGATGCCGAAATTGCAACTGCACTACTCTCGCAATTTAAAGTAGATTGTGGATTTGACCCTGGTCTAGATGCCTTTGCAATATTGGATCCAGTTTCGAGTGCGGGTTGGATATTTTCAAAGTTGTTTATCGCTGGCCAATTTGTAGAGAAATTGTATCAAGGTAACGTTAAGGAGATTGACAAATCTAAGGGTAAGAAGTTTTCAGACAAATTCGTTTTTTGGCTTTCGATTAGGTTAGAAGAATGTGGTTGCCGAGCGAAAATAAAAATATCTGCATAGTACAAAAAAAATTAGAATTGAAGTTGTTACCGCCCTACTGGATCGCAATTCTCCTTTTAAAGTAGCAAGTCCTATGGCTAACACTGGATCGTCTTCGATTGAACCGGTTCACCTTAGGAGTTAATTCTATTATCAATTATTCTTAATTGGGCAAAACTAGTAAGAATGGATCCAAGTTACCTATGATGCAAACGGCCCTTTCACTACAAATTAGTTTTGTGAGGATATTTTGACATATCACAATATTCCCTTGACACTCATTTTGTTGACTGACTGTACCTACTAAAGTGTCGCCTTTTGAAGATGAATCACCAAATTCTGTGGTAGGTGTAATCTCAGAAATTCCGATGTCTTCCTGACTGGAGCCATATTCTGATGCAAAGGCAATCTCTAATCTTGTACCATGCGGAAGGGCTACCAGAAATAGAGCTGTAAGAAGGACTCCCATAGAAAGAGTCAATTTATTAATATTGTACACGCACTAGAATTATTTTTGATCTTATTTAGGAAATATTTAGGTTTAACTAATGAAAGAATTCTGTACTAATATTCTGTAGTCAGGTCTGTGCTCAAAAAGCGAGAATTTCAATTAAGATCCGTTTGCTGCTATAGTTGCATTAAGTCGTAAGTTGGTAATTCATTAGACACAACCATTACCTGGCACCTTAGAAAAATATTTTGAAATAATTAGCTTCTGCCTCCTCTAGTATAGTGTTCTTTAAGTATTATATCAGTAGAAATTCTGTCTCAGATTAATTTAGAATCGGACTCTATCTATTGTCCTTTCCGAGCGAGTAATATTTGATCATAGCATTCGCTGTTTCTGCAGATGATCGCACCTTGCTTTCATAGTGTCTAGTTAACGTAAATTTGACAGTTATCTCGCTATGACATTTGGAACAAAGTGTTCGGAGGTTATCATAAGAGAGTAATCGTTCCTTGGTAAGCGGCAAATTGTCTGACGAGTTAGTCAGATTGGTATTACGAATTTTTGGAACTCTGCGGAATTGCTCAACAAGCTGCACCACAGGTCGAATATGATCACATTCTAAATCGGTTCCCTTTACCTCCAGTACATCTGCAAAATTCAAGAATCGCTTATTGCGCTTATTTAATTTAACTATCCTTTCCCTATCCCAAGTTTTACCACACCTTTGGCAGGTATAGTCATCTCTCTTGAATATTGCTAATCTCACCCCGATCCAAGTACAATGCAGAAAGTGCCACCTGGCAAATTCTCTTGCATGAGCCCTGCAGCAAAAGTACCTGTAAGGGAGCTTTGTTTGCTTATTGCAGTCAGCAACTCTGCAAATTAAGTTTCCCCGATCGTCTGATTTATTGAAAAAGTTCGGGGGAATGTAAAGCCCTTTCCGATTCATGAGTGTAAATACTATAATTGCAGTTTTGAATATATTAATTTGGGTCGCATAATTTTCGAGAAGTCTCACAAATTCCGTACATTTTCACAGCTTTGAGGATCGTGTTCATCGATACTAAATAGACGCTCCAAGCCACTAGTTCTGCGAAGAAATATGCTTGATATGCCTCTAAATATCCCCATTCTAATTGTTGAAAATGAATATAAGTTTTAGTAACGATGAACAAACATTCAGAAGCCGAAAATGCCGTAAACAATTTCCTTATGTCAAGTAACAATCTGCCTGTATTCTTTCTTCCACTATTGGGATCGACATAGCGATACTTGTTGTCTCTATAGAAAAGGTACGCAAATATCGGAATATAAGAAGCATAACCTATGACAAGTGTATAAATAGAATTTTCAATACTACTATTAGGACCAGCATATTTTGCATAAAGTTCAGTAAAGCACATCCCTATAGTAAATGATATGATCCCACTGACAGCAATTGATCTATTTAACAATAGGATGTCTCTGTATTTTTGGAAGAATTCATTAACTACCTTCTTCATTAAATTTACCCCAAATGATGCGGTCGACTACTGAGTTTAATTAAATAACTTGCAGCAAGAGAATGCAGCAACTTTGTCAAGGAGGTCAAGGTAAATTAGAGATAAAAGATATCCAAAATTTGTTAATGGGACAATTTTATGAATTATAATGAGACAATTTAGTGTAAATCATCAGACGTCTTTACTCTCGCAATGAATTGTCGTTAATTGTTTCCTTTAATCCCATTTGCCACCATAACAGAGTAGCAACCAAGCCCGCAACGTTCACAAATTGGTTTCAATCCATTCTTAGTGTCAGCACTGCCTATACAACAAGGCAGCTTTATTCTACCCAAATGATCTAGGGATAAAATTGCCCAAGAGGGACACTCTACAGGTGTAGTTCCAGTCCCACCCCAGTTACCCCTCATCAATTCTAACTGTTTTTGGCTGTTGATTACGAAGTCTGGGTATTTGCCTTTCAGTTCAATGAGTTTGTCTACTATGCGGCTACGTTCAGGTCCGAAAGGTAACCACAAGGGATCGTTCATAGTAAATGGTGTATGAAATTGAAAACCTATCTTGTTTATTACTCCATTCCACTCCTCAATGAGGCCATCTATGCTCGGATGATTTAGTGAGTTGATGGTCATCGTTATCCAAATGTCTTTCCATGCTGGCTTGTGTCGATTTGGTGGACCATTGATATAATCAAGTATATTTTGCTTGGTCTTTGAGTACGTTCCCTTACCTCTGATGCTATCATGAATGCTTTCAGTACCATCAATTGAAACCCAATAAAAATACAAATTCTTGAATCTTTTTAACGGAAAGGTAGCATTGGTTACCACGCACACCCGCCTGGGCATTTCTTCACAGAAAACTTCAATAATATCGGGTCTGAGAGTGGGTTCTCCGCCCACCAATGTCACAATAAAAGTATTATATTTCTTGAATGTGTTTTTTATTATCTTTCTCCATTCTTCAGAACTAAGCCCATCCTGTTCGTTACTCTTTCTGTTCAGCCACCAGTAGCAGTGTGTGCAATGCAGATTGCATACATTTATGATATCCGCAGAACCGTACATGAAAGGTTTACTATGAAAGAACTTTATCCCAATCATCTTGCTGAAAATGCTGATATAATAGGGAGTTTCCCTAACTAGATCTGTAATTCCTCTACCGTAAATTAGATCAGTCATGCCACAACTCTTGGATATGACATCTTCGGGTATAAATAGACTATAGTTATGATTCCTGCAGATTCGTCACTTTTTGACCACTATTGAGTCAAATGTCTCTTCGAATTTCATAGTGATTTTACTATAGACATCATTGCGATTAGATGGCGGAGTGATTCCAATCAATTCCAGATAATAAAATATAGTCCGTTTATAATCAACTCACCTCAAGATGTGAAAAAAATAAAGGACATTTTCAGAACAAAAATTCTATGTTTTTGGTAAACGCCAATAGCATATTGGAGAAATGATTGCGCAAGAATTAATGCTAATGATTAGACATCATTGGTATATGATAATTCGCATCTCTCAGGCTCAATTTCCCATGATCTAATGTCACGATATTTATTGTTGGAGGGGGTATGATCATGTAGTTTAATGTTTAATTCAGCATGCATATTCTGCGGAATAATATTAGGAAAGCGTCCTTCAAATATCATCATTGAAGATAACAAAGCGATTGCATTTCTCGATGCTTTTCCACTAGCAGTTGGTCATACACTAGTAATCCCAAAGAAACATTTTTCTAAAATCCAGGATATGTCAATGGACTACGAATCAGCTGTGTTTCACCTTGTGCATAGATTAGCGGGCCCTATTGAGAAGGCGGCGCGTGTGGACTCGTCTACTATTGCCATTCATAATGGAAAGGAAGCAGGTCAGGAGATTGATCACGTGCATGTTCATATTGTTCCACGGACAATCCATGATGGAGCGGGGCCAATTCACTCTATGTTTATGAAAAGACCCGTTATCTCATCTGCCGATTTGAATCAAATGGCCAATGCGATAAGAGATAAGTTGCCACCATGTTAGTCAGTGTGTAGGAACACGGAAGACACAGGCTAGATGATGCACTTCAAAAACTAACTAACATTCTCCATTCCGTTCCTACTCAAACAGAAAATCAATATATACAAGCATCAGCTACATATGCTGGTTTCTAATTGGTTGGTATTAAATGCATTCGAATTGGTAATATTACTACAGTAGATCTTTCTGATGGACGTAATGTATTGCCCACTTTGACTATATTTTCGTTGGCTCTTTTTCTCTGCATGGACATTACTTTTCAAGATAGCACCGTGGTCGCTCAGAGTATTGCAGGTAACATTAGCATCGATTCGACAAATGCAAACAGCACTGTCTTTGCCACTGGAAGTGCATTAACTAGACTAGCACCTGACAGGGTACTCATCTCAATTGGTGTTGAAAGTACCGACAAGACTGCCAACGAAGCCTTGTCCCTAAACTCAGAACTAATGAATAATATCATCTCTGACTTGAGAAGCATTGGCTTAAAACCCAATGAGACTCGCACCTCCATCTTTAACATTTTCCCGCTGTATAATTATACCGAGAGTGGGACGAGATTGAATGTGTCTGGCTTCACCGTTACCAATACAGTGCAGATTGAAAGCTCAAACCTTGATGATGTTTCTCAATGGATCGATACTGCGGTTGCATCGGGAGCCAATAGCATAAATAGTATCGATTTTTCAGTAACCGAGAAAAAGTTAGAAGATACTAGGAGTAGGTTAATCACCGAGGCAATAGACAATGCGAAGCAAAAAGCAGAAGTAGCCGCATCGGCTGTGCAACTAAGCATAACCGGTGTTGAATCGATAGTTGTCGATGGAACTACAAATATCCCGCCGCTCCCCCCTCAGCCGTTTTTTAGAGAGTCAGCCTCAGCTTCAGCTCAAGGGGGAACTGCTTCACCTTCAACACCAATTATTCCAGGAGAGCAAGAAGTATCTGTTTCCGTTTCCGGTATCTTTTCAATGGGATAAAGGTTAGGGCAAGTCTAATTCTCAAGAATATTAAGTATATTAGGTGATTCTGATTCTGTAGACTGCATGCCTCTTGTTGCATATTTATTTATTCAAGTTAGTAGGATCCCCCAAGGGGTAATTACATTTTATTAAATAATATTATGCTTCCTCATTGAACAAATAGCGGAATAATAAAAAATGTTTTCGAATTTTTCAACCATGCATCTCAACTTCCTCTCCCATGCAGATCCACAACCTAAAATGTTAATTTCAGTTAATGATGTTCAACAGTCGCATATGTCTCATCCCTC
>Ga0081455_10002456_pt1 | contig 22063 bp, 21 predicted proteins | sample TabmetS3T2R1_FD_70207 | JGI IMG/M metagenome (GOLD analysis project Ga0081455, IMG submission 70207) | Tabebuia heterophylla rhizosphere microbial communities from the University of Puerto Rico - S3T2R1 | ecosystem: Host-associated > Plants > Roots > Rhizosphere ...
GGCGTGCCGCGGCAACCGTCGCCGTGCTCGGCGTGTCCGCCGCGGTCGTCCTGCTCATGCTCGGCCTCGCGTCGCTGGTCGCCGCGCTGCGCGACGACCCGGGCTCGGTCGGCAAGCGCTACGACCTCACCGCCCAGCTGCCCGCCGACCGCGTCGCCGATGTCCGCGCGCTGCCCGGCGTGGCAGATGCCGCCCCGCGCTACGTCGTCCAAGGCGCCGACTCGTTCGCGCTCGGCGAGCCGGTGAAGCTCGTCGCCTTCCCGGGCGATCACACGCGCTTCGAGGATCCGCCGCTCGACAGCGGCCGGCGTGTGCGCGCGAACGACGAGGCCGAGATCGGCGTCGGGTTGGCGCAGGCGCTGGGGATCGGCGTCGGCTCGACGCTTGCCGTCCAGGTGCCGAGCGGCGGCGAGGCGCGCTTCCGCGTCGTGGGAACCGTGCGCGCGCTCGACGACAACGGCCGCGTCGCCTACGTGCGCCCGGCGAGGCTGCTCGCGGCCGACCCCGGCACCAACCCGCAGATCGTGGTGCGCCTGGACCACGGCGCGGACCGCGCTGCGGTGTCGCGGCGACTGGCGGCCCTCGGCGCGGAGCCGAGCGCGGTCGGCGGCGCCACCACGCGCAACGGCGCGTTCCTCGGCACGCTCGCCTCGCTGCTGCGCGCGGTTGCCATCGTCGACGCGCTCGTGTGCCTGTATGCGCTCGTGCAGGCCCTCGGGCTCGTCGCCCGCGAACGCCGCCCAACGCTCGCGCTGCTGCGCGCCACCGGCGCCGAGGGGCCGACCGTCGGCGCCGTCCTCGCGGGCGCCGCGCTCGCGGTCGCGCTGCCGGCTGCCGTGCTGGCCATCCTGCTCGAGCGGTTCGTACTGGCGCCGCTCGTCGCGCGCCTGGCCGCCGGGTACGCGGACCTCGGCCCGCAGTCGTCCACGGGCCAAGCGGCGCTCGCGCTCGGCGGGCTCGCGCTGCTCGGCCTCGTGGCCGCGGCCTGGGTCGCGCGGCGCGCGACGGCGGAGGCGCCCGTGGAAGGACTGCGCGAGGAATGAGGCGCGCGCTCGCATTCGTCCTCGTGGCGCTCGCCGCATGCGGCTGCGCAAGCGGCGGCGGCGGCGGCGCGTCCGCCGCCCGCGACGGTTCCACGCTCGCCGCGACGTGGCGCGACCCCGATGGCAACGGCTTCCTCTCGCGCGGACCGGGCGAGCCGCTGCGCGACCGCGGCACCCCGGCGCGCATGGGCCGCACGCTGGGGACGCTCGCCGTCCTCACCGACGTCCACGTGCGCGACGAGGAGTCGCCCGCGCGGGTGCCGTTCCTCGACCGGCTCGGCGGTCCGTTCTCCTCCACCTTCCGCCCGCAGGAGACGCTCTCGGCGCAGGTGCTCGACGCCGCCGTGCGCTCGGTGAACGCCGCGCGGCCGAACGCGGTTCTCGTCACCGGCGACCTCATCGACAACGCGCAGGCCAACGAGCTCGCGCTCGCGCGCACCGTGCTCGATGGCGGCGAGGCGCACCCCGACTCTGGCGCGCCGGGCTACCAGGGCGTGCAGGAGGCGAGCGATCCCGACCCGGCCTACTACCGCCCGGACGTCGACCCGCCACGCCACCCCGGCCTGCTCGACGACGCGCAGCGTCCGTTCCGCGCGCCCGGGCTCAACGCCCCGTGGTACGCGGTGCCCGGCAACCACGACCTGCTGCTCGCCGGCGAGATCGCGCGGACGCCGGCGACCGAGGCGGTGGCGGTCGGCGACCGGCGCCTCGTGCAGCCCGACGCCGGGCTCGACATCCCGCGCAGCGAGAACGCGCTGACGCCGCAGCTCGTCGACAGCGTCCTCAGCGGCGGGCTGCCCGGGCGCACCGTGCACATCGCTGCCGACCCCGGGCGCCGCGAGCTGACGCCCGCGGAGGCGATCGCGGGGCTGCGCGCCGCGAGCGGCCACGGCGGCAGCGGCGCGCGGATGGACGAGGCGCTCGACGTCGGCGCCGTGCGGGTCATCGCCCTCGACACCGTGCGCCGCGACGTCGGCTCGAGCGGCGTGCTCACGCGCGCGCAGGTCCGCTGGCTGCGAGGCCAGCTCGACGCCGCGGGCGACCGCCGCGTCATCGTCGTCTCCCACCAGCCGCTGACCAAGGTCCAGGGCGCCGACGCCGCGCTCGCGCTGCTCGACCGCGACCCGCACGTGATCGCCGCGCTGGCCGGCGACTCGCACCACAACCGCATCGTCAGGCGCGGCGGCTACTGGCTCGTCCAGACGGCAAGCCTCGCCGACTACCCGCAACAGGCGCGGATGCTGCGCGTGCGCGAGACCGCCGGCGGCGGCACCGTGATCGAGACGTGGATGCTCGACACCGCGCCCGACCCGCTCGCCGACACCGCGCGCGAGCTCGCCTACCTCGACGCGCAGGGCGGCCGGCCGCAGCACGACGCCGGCACGCCGCTTGACCGCAACGTGCGACTGTTCGTCTCGCCTTAGCGCACATTGACACTTGCCCCTACAGTGAGCAGCGGATGAACGGCCGCGACCCACGCGTGCTCGTCGTCGAGGACGACGAAGAGATCGCCCAGGTGCTCCAGCGCTCCCTGCGCCTGGAGGGCTACGAGGTGCGCATCGCCGGCGACGGCGAGGCCGCGCTCGACCAGTCGGCCGCCTTCAACCCCGACCTCGTCATCCTCGACCTCGGGCTGCCGAAGCTCGACGGCATCGAGGTCGCGCGGCGGCTGCGGTCGACCGACGACGTGCCGATCCTCATGCTCACCGCGCGCGACGCGCTCGAGTCGCGCGTCGAGGGCCTCGACTCCGGGGCCGACGACTATCTCGTCAAGCCCTTCGAGCGCCAGGAGTTGCTCGCGCGCCTGCGCGCGCTGCTCCGGCGCCGTCCACCACGCGGCAGTGCCTCCGTCGTCGTCGGCGATCTCTCGCTGAACCCCGACACGCACGAGGTCAGCCGCGGCGAGCGCGAGATCGAGCTCACCCAGCGCGAGTTCGAGCTGCTCGAGTACCTCATGCGCAACGAGCGCATCGTGGTGCCGCGCCAGCGCCTGCTCGAAGAGGTCTGGGGCTACGACCCCTTCGCCACCACGAACACCATCGAGGTGTTCGTCTCGAACCTGCGCCGCAAGCTGGAGGCCGGCGGCGAGCCGCGGCTCCTGCACACGATCCGCGGCGCCGGCTACGTGCTCCGTGCTTAGCCGCATCCCCATACGCTGGCGCCTGGCGCTGACCTCCGCAGGTCTGACGTTCGTCATCCTCGCCTGCTTCGCGATCGTCGTCGGCCAGCTCACGGCCTCGCGCATCCGGTCGGACTTCAACAACGAGATGACCGCCGCGGTCAGCGACCTGTCCGATCGCCTGCAGGTGTACTTCGAGAACGGCCGCCCGTACATCAGGCCCAACCTCGACCTCTACGCCGCGCCCAACCACGCCGTCATCCGCGTCCTCGACAGCGGCACTGGCCACGAAGTGGCCTCGACCAAGGGGGCGCCGAACCTCGACGCCGCGTGGGGGTTGCGTACGGCGCTCGTCGATGGCTACCGGGTGGTGTCCCGCCCCACGGCGCTGCGCACCCCGAACACGATCCTGACCGTCGACGTGCAATACGCCCGCCGCGTCTCGGACCTCGAGAACACAGTCTCGCGCGTGCGCCTGTTCCTGCTCATCGGCGTCTTCGGCGGCACCGGCCTCGCGCTGGCCGCCGGCCTGCTGGTCGCGCGGCGCGCGATGTCGCCGATCACCGCGCTGACCAAATCCGCGCAGAAGATCGCCGACACCCGCGACCCCGGCCGCAGCGTGCCGGTCTCGAAGGCCGACGACGAGGTCGCTGAGCTCGCCCGCACGCTGCAGGCCATGCTCGGCTCGCTCGATGCCGCCCACGACGAGACCGAGGCCGCGCTGGCCCGCCAGCGCCAGTTCGTCGCCGACGCCTCGCACGAGCTGCGCACCCCGCTGACCTCGATCCTCGCCAACCTCGAGCTGCTCACCGACGTCCTCGACGGCGAGCGCGGCGAGGCCGCGAACTCCGCGCTGCGGTCGTCGCAGCGCATGCGCCGCCTGGTCGGCGACCTGCTCCTGCTCGCCCGCGCCGACGCCAAGCGCCAGCTCCCGCGGGAGCCGACCGACATCGGCCGCGTGCTCGTCGAGGCGGCCGCCGAGCTGGGGCCAATGGCCGACCGGCACGACCTCGAGGTCGACGCCGACGAGGCGTTCGTCGAGGGCACGCGCGACGAGCTGCACCGCATGGCGCTCAACCTCATGGAGAACGCGCTCCGGCACACGCCCGACGGCACCCACGTGCGCGCGACCGTGGCGGCCGACAACGGCGAGGTCGTGCTCGCCGTCGAGGACAACGGTCCCGGCGTCCCGGCCGACCTGCGCGAACGCATCTTCGAGCGCTTCGTCCGCGGCGCCGGCGACCGTGGCTCGTCGAGCGGCCTGGGCCTGTCGATCGTCCGCGCGGTCGCCGAGTCGCACAGCGGCAGCGTGACCTACGAGGACGCCCAGCCCGGCGCGCGCTTCGTCGTGCGCCTGCCGCGGATTGAGGTGCCGGCCACCAAGGAGCCGGCGCCCGCCTGAGTCAGACCTCGACGACGACCGGCAGCACCATCGGCCGCCGGCGCAGGCGCTCGTAGACGAACTCCGCCAGGTCGTCGTGCAGGACCTGCTGCAGGAGGTCGATCTCGCGGATCTCCTCCGAGGCGGCGCGCGCCAGCGACGCCTCCACCGTGGTGCGGATGTCGTCGAGCAGCCCGACCGCGTCCTCGGGATACGGCACCCCGCGGAAGATGACCTCCGGCTCCGCGACCGACGACCCGTCCTGCTCGGAGATCGTGGCGACGACGACGAAGATGCCGTCGGCGCTGAGCATGCGGCGATCGCGCAGCGCGACGTCGGTCGGATCACCGATGTCGACGCCGTCGACGAAGATCATCCCCGAGCGCTCGGCCGTCGCGAACCGCGCCCCGCGCTCGTCGATCTCGAGCGGCAGCCCGTTCTCGCCCTTGAAGATGCTTGCCGGGTCGACGCCCACCGCCTCGGCCAGCTCGGCGTGCAGGTGGATGCGCTTGTGGTCGCCGTGGAACGGCATGACGTAGCGCGGGCGCACGAGGTTGAGCAGCAGCTTGAGCTCCTCCTGGTAGCCGTGGCCCGACGCGTGGATCGGCGCCTCGCGCGTCGTGATCACGTCGCAGCCGATGTGGTACAGGCGGTCGATCGTCTCGTTGACCGCGCGCTCGTTGCCGGGGATCGGCGTCGCGCTGAACAGCACGGTGTCGCCCTCGTGCAGCTCGACTTGCGGGTGGTCGCGGTGGGCCATGCGACGCAGCGCGCTGAGCGGCTCGCCCTGGGACCCGGTCGAAATGATCACGAGCTTGTGATCGGGCCAGTCGTCGAGCTCGCGCGGCGGGACGAGGATCCCCTCCGGCAGGTCGATGTGCCCCAGCGAGCGCCCGATGTTGACGTTCTTGCGCATCGAGCGCCCCACGAGCGACACCTTGCGCCCGTGCGCGGCGGCCGCGTCGACGACCTGCTGGACGCGGTGGATGTTCGAGGCGAAGCAGGTCACGACGATGCGGCCCTGGCGGCCGAGGAACAGCTCCTCGAGCTTGGGGCCGACGATCGCCTCGCTCGGCGAGTAGCCGGCGCGATCGGCGTTCGTCGAGTCGCCGCACAGCAGCAGCAGCCCCTCGCGCCCCAGCTCGGCCAGGCGCGCGACGTCAGCCGGCACCCCGTCGACCGGCGTCTGGTCGAACTTGTAGTCGCCGGTGACGAGGACGGTGCCCAGGTCGGTGTGGAGCGCGACGCCGGCAGAGTCGGGAATCGAGTGCGTCATGTGCACGAGCTCGACCTCGAACGGGCCGAGCGCGAAGCGCTCGCCGTCGCGCACGTCGTTGACGTCGACCTCGCGAAGGCGGTGCTCGTCGAGCTTGGAGCGCGCCATGGCGGTGGTGAGCGGGCCGCCGTAGATCGGGATGTCGACGGCCAGCTCGCGCAGAACCCACGGCAGCGCCCCGAGATGGTCCTCGTGACCGTGGGTGACGACGATGCCCTCGATGTCGTCGACCCGCGAACGCAGGTAGCTGAAGTCCGGCAGCACGAGATCGATCCCGACCATCTCGGCGGTCGGGAAGCGCAGGCCGACGTCGACGACAACGATGCGGCCTTCGTACTCGAAGACCGTCATGTTCTTGCCGATCTCGCCCAACCCGCCCAGCGGCAGGACGCGCAACGGCCCGGGCAACTAGGCTCCTGCGGTCTGGAGCAGGCCGTGGCGCTCGAGGGCGCCGCGCACGATCGCCGCCTCTTCCTCGTCGACCTCGACCAGCGGCAGCCGCACGCCGCCGACCGGCAGCCCGATCATCGCGAGCGCGGCCTTCACCGGCGCGGGGCTCGCAGTGCAGAACAGCGCCGCGAACAGCTCGCTGAGCGACTCGTGGATCTCACGGCGGTGCTCGGGCTCGTCGACCATGCGCCGCATCTCGGGCCCCACCACGTGGCTGGCGACGAGGATCCCGCCCGCCTCGCCCATGTCGAGGACGTCGGCCAGCAGGTCGTCGTTGCCGGCGAGGATGCGCAGGCCGTCGACCTTGGCGAGGTTGTCGGCATTGGCCTGCTTGACGTACTCGATGCGGTCGATCTGCGCCAGCTCGGCGAGCAGGTCGTTGGGCATGTCGAGCGCCGTGCGCCCTGGGATGTTGTAGAGGATGACGGGCTTGTCGGTCGCCCGCGCGACCTCCTCGAAGTGGCGCTTGAGGCCCCTGCGGTTGGGCTTGTTGTAGTAGGGCGTCACCGACAGGACGGCGTCGACCCCGCGCTCGGTGGCCGCCTCGGTGAGGTGGATGGCGTGCTTGGTGTCGTTTGACCCGGTGCCGGCGATGATCGCCATGCCCTCGGGGCGCTCGGCCACGGCGAGGTCGAAGAGCCGCAGCGTCTCCGGGGTCTCGAGCGTCGGCGCCTCGCCGGTGGTCCCGCAGACGACGACGCCGTCGGAGCCGTTGGCGGCGAGGTGGCGCAGGGTGGCGACGAACGCCTCCTCGTCCACCTGCAGGTGCTCGTCGAACGGGGTGACGATGGCGGTGATGATCGTGCCGATGTCGGCCACGGCCGCCATCATCCCACACGTGCTGGATGCCGAGCCCTTCGACCCCGAACAGCGAAGGCTGACCGTGGAGATCGCCACGGTGCGCTGGCGCGCGCCCGACGGCGCGTTCGCGGTGCTGGCCGGGGTCAGCGACGAGGGCGAGGAGGTCGTGCTCGTCGGGGCGCTCGATCATGTCCACGAGGGCGAATCCGTGGCCGTCGAGGGCGGCTGGCAGCGCCATCCCAAGCACGGCTGGCGCTTCGTCGCCGAGCGCTCGCGCGTCGAGGAGCCCGCCAGCGAGCAGGCGCTGCTCGCCTACCTGGGCTCGGTCAAGCACGTCGGGCCGCGCGGCGCCGCGTGGCTGCTCGAGCGCCACGGGCCCGAGCACGTGCTGGCCGTCGTTGACCGCGATCCGCACCGGGCGCTCGGCGAGGTCCCCGGCATCGGGCGCGTGCGCATCGGCGCGGCGGTGCGCTCGTGGGAGGAGCAGGGCGCGCTGCGCGCGGTGCGCCTGTTCCTCGAGGAGCACGGCGTCCCGGCCGCGGTCGCCGCGCGGATCTACCGCGCCTACGGCCCGGGCGCGATCGAGACGCTGCGCGCCGACCCGTACGCGCTGACCGAGCTCGACGGGATCGGCTTCGCCACCGCCGACGCGCTCGCGCAGGCGCTCGGCACGCCGCCCGACGCGCCCGGGCGCCTCGACGCCGGTGTGCGCCACGCCCTGCACGAGGCCGAAAACGACGGGCATTGCCATCTCCCCCGCGCCGATCTCGCCGACCGCGCCCGGCGTCTCCTGCACGCGGACACCGAGGACCGCATCGACGAGCTGGCGGCCCGCGGCGCGCTGATCGTCGAGGGCGACCGCGTCTTCGATCCCGCGATGTACGCGATCGAGCGCCGGCTGGCGGGCTACGTGCGCGATCTCATCGACGATGGCCCGCGGTTGCGGCTGCCCGCGCCCGCGCGCCCGACGAACGGCTTCGTTCCGACCGACGACCAGTGGGCGGTCGTCCAGGCGGTGCTCGACCAGCGCCTGGCGATCCTCACGGGCGGCCCGGGCACGGGCAAGACGGCCGTCATGCGGGTGCTCGTGGACCTCCTGCGCGCCGAGCGGCGCACCGTGCGCCTGTGCGCGCCGACGGGCAAGGCGGCGCGGCGCCTGGCCGAGACGACGGGCGCCCAGGCGACGACGATCCACCGCCTGCTCGAGTACGTCCCCGGCGAGGGGTTCGCACGCGGCCCCGAGGACCCGATCCCGGGCACCGACGTGCTCATCGTCGACGAGGCGTCGATGCTCTCCGTGCGGCTGGCCGAGGCGCTCTTCGGCGCCGTCGGCCCCCGCACGCACGTCCTGCTCGTCGGCGACGTCGACCAGCTCGCGCCCGTCGGCCCCGGCCGCGTCCTCGACGACCTCATCGAGTCCGGCCGCGTGCCCGTCGTGCGGCTCACCGAGATCTTCCGCCAGGCCGCCCGCTCGCTCATCGTCCGCGCGGCCCACGCGGTCAACGACGGCGAGCCGCCGCCGACCAGGGCCGGCCCGGACGACGTGCGCGACTTCTTCTTCATCGAACGGCCCGGACCCGACGCCATCCGCGACGAGGTGATCTCGCTCGCGTCATCGCGCCTGGCCACCCACTACGACCTCGACGCGCGCGCCGAGGTCCTCACCGTCGCGCCGATGCACCGCGGCCCGGCCGGGATCGACGCGCTCAACGCCGACCTGCGCGCCCAGCTGAACCCCGACGGCGCAGGGATCCCCGGCACGCCCCTGCGGGTCCACGACCGGGTCATCCAGACGAAGAACAACCATGAGCGCGAGCTCATGAACGGCGAGATGGGCGTCATCGAGCACCACGACGCGGAGCGCGACCGCGTCCTGCTCGCCTGCGACGACGGCCGCCGCCTCGCGCTGCCGGTCGGCGAGCTCGACACGATGCGCCTCGCCCACGCGGTCTCGATCCACAAGGCGCAGGGGTCGCAGGCGCCCGCGGTCGTCGTCGTCCTGCACCGCGGGCACCAGCCGATGCTGACCCGCAACCTCGTCTACACCGCGATCACGCGCGCCGAGCGGGTGTGCGTGGTCGTGGGCGAGCGCGCGGCGCTCTACGTGGCGCTCGGCCGGCGCGACGCGCACGCGCGCCACACTCGGCTCGCCGAGCTGGTCGCCTCCTGACCGCTACGCGGCGTTGTGGTGCGTCGACGAGCGCATGAGCGACGCCACGCGCTCGAGCATCGGCCGGCGCGCCGGCGGCGGCACGGTCTGGTGCTCCTCGGGCCGGCGCTCGGGGACGGCGACGTGGCGCACGTGGCAGTCGGTCAGCCGCTGGATGCGGTGCGGCAGGTCGATCTGCAGCCAGCGCGAACTGTCCTCGGTCAGCGTCGAGACGACGACCTCGTCGAAGCGGCCCGGATCCCACGCCTCCTGCACGGCCACGATCGGGTCGGCATCGCCCACCATCCCGCCGGCCTGGATTCCGCTGCCGACCAGGCTCGTCACCGCGCTCTCCAGTCGCCGCTCGGCCGCTGCGCGCTCCGACCACGCGGCGGGCACGAGCATGGTCACATGGACCGGGCCTGACTCGCTGCGCTGCCGGATCGCTTCGAGCAGTTCCGGCGAATCGGCGGTGCGGTTGGCGACGACGAGAAGATGCGTGGTGAAGGCCATTCGCCCTTCCTTCCGGCTATCGATGCTCATATTGACCGTACCACTCACTGTCCACCGCGTCTGAGTGCATCGGTCCATGCGCGGACGACGCGCGGCGGCTTCGGGCCGCCCTCTGACTCCCACAGCGTGATGACCACGACCTCGTTCGCGGCCTGGTCGTAGCGGCAGACGAACACCAGCGACCGGTCCACGAGATCGCGCACGTAGACCGAGCCCCGCGCGCCGGTCGCGCCAGGCGGCGGCTCGTCGCTCACCCTGCCGGCCTCCCATGCGCGCGTGACGCGCGCGACGATCTCCGGCCGCGCGTCGACATCCCCGCTGCGACCTCCGATCCGCTGTCGGAAGCGCTCGACGGCGTGGTCGGTGACGGCGACGAGGACGGGCATCAGAGCACCAAGCGATAGCGCACTTCGCGGGCAAGGCGCGCCTGGTGGCCGGGGACGAGCTCCCAGCCGTGGCGCTCGTAGAAGGCGCGCGCGAGCCCGTTGGCCTCGAAGACCCACAGGAACGCCTCGTCGTGGCCGGACACCCGCAGAGCGTCGACGGCGGCGCTCATCAGCGCCGTCCCAACGCCAGCGCCCTGCGCCGGCGGATCGACGTAGATCGCCCGCAGCTCGTCGCCGTCGATCGCCGCAAAGCCGGCGACGCGCCCCGCCTGGTCCCAGACGAAAACGTCGCTGCCACCATCGATGTGCGCCGCGAAGCGCTGCGCGCGCTCCTCGGGCACGGGCATGTCCTCGGGCGCGACGATGTCCGCGTAGGCGTGGCGCCAGGCCCGCGCCTGCACCGCCGCGATCGCGGCGGCGTCGGCCCGCGTGGCGCGGCGGATCACAGCAGATGCTCGAGCCCGACCACCGGCGACTCGGGGAGCTCCCCCACGCGCCGAATCGCCAGCAGCACGCCGGGCATGAACGACGTCCTGTCGGTCGAGTCGTGGCGGATCGTCAGCGTCTGGCCGACGTCGCCGAGGATGACCTCCTGGTGGGCGACGAGGCCCGGCAGGCGCACCGAATGGATCGGCACTTCGCCTTCCATGAGCTCGGCGGTGCGGGCCGCGGTGCCGCTCGGCGCGTCGAGCTTGCGGTCGTGGTGCAGCTCGATGATCTCGGCTTTGCGCAGGTACTTCGAGGCCTCGGTCGCGAAGCGCATCATGAGCACCGCGCCGATCGCGAAGTTCGGCGCGACGAACACGTTGGCGCCGCGCTCCTCGCGCAGGGGCGAGGGGTCCCAGCCCGTCGTGCCGACCACCGCGTGCACTCCCGCCCGCACACACGCCCGCGCGTTGTCCAGTGCGCTGTCGGGCGTGCTGAAGTCCACGACGACGTCGCAGTCGCCGAGGATGTCGGCCACCGCCACGCCGAGCGATGGGTCGGCGCGGCCGGTGAGCTCCATGTCGTCGGCGCCTTCGACCGCCTCGCAGACGGTCTGGCCCATCCGCCCGGCGGCGCCGGAGACGCCAACCCGGATCACGCCGCCAGCGCCTCCGACAGCGGTTCCAGCGCGGTGCGGAACGTCGACTCGTCGGCGCCGATGCCCGCCGCGCTCAGCCGCTCCGGCGCGAGCAGCTCCTCGGCCAGCGCCTGCAGGTCGTCGACCGTCACCGCGCCGATGCGCGCCTCGACCTCGTCCACGCTCAGCAGCGGGATCCCGGCGAGCACGGACGACCCGAGGCGGTTCATCCGCGCCGTGGTCGACTCGAGGGCCAGCAGCACGCGGCCCTTCACGTTCTCCTTCGACCGCTCGAGCTCGTCCTCGGTGGCGGGCTCGTGGCGGAAGCGCTCGAGCTCGTCGGCCACGACGCCCAGGGCGCGGCCGACGTTGTCGGGCCGCGTGCCGAGGTAGAGGCCGATCTGGCCGGAGCCCGCGTAGAGCGACTGAAACGAGTAGACGCTGTAGGCCAGGCCGCGGCGCTCGCGCACCTCCTGGAACAGCCGCGACGACGACGTGCCGCCGAGGATGTTGTCCAAGACGCGCAGCGCGAAGCGGCGCTCGTCGTCGCGCGCGAGGCCCGGCGCGCCGAGGCACACGTGGTACTGCTCGGTCTCCTTGGAGAAGAAGCGCCGGCGCGCGGGTTGCGCGTCGGGGGCCGCGGGCAGCCCGGGAGCGTGGCCACCGGCCCGCTCGATCCCGGAGTCCTCGATCATCGACACGAGCGCGTCGTGGTCGACCGACCCGGCGGCCGCGATCACGATGTTCGACGGGACATAGCGCGCGGCGTGGAATGCCCGCAGCGCATCGGGCCCGGCCGAGCCGACCACGTCGGCACGTCCGATGATGGCCCGGCCGAGCGGGTGGGTGCCGAACACGGCCTCGCCGAGGACGTCGAAGACCTTGTCCTGCGGGTCGTCCTCGTACATCGCGATCTCCTCGAGCACGATCTGGCGCTCGTACTCGAGCTCGCCGCCGTCGAAGGCGGGACGCCAGACCATGTCGGCCATGACGTCGAGCGCGCGCTCGAGATGGCGGTCCAGCACGCGCGAGTAGACCGACGTCGTCTCCTTGCCGGTGCCGGCGTTGAGTTCGGCGCCCATCGTGTCGAAGAGCTGGTCGATCTCCAGCGACCGGTAGCGCGCCGTGCCGCGGAAGAGCATGTGCTCGATGAGGTGGCTGAGGCCGGCCTCGGGCTCGTCCTCGGCGGCCGAGCCCGTGCCGATCCACAGGCCGAGGGCGACCGAGCGGACGGACTCCATCCGCTCGGTGACCACGCGCACGCCCGAGTCGAGGACGGTCAGCTGGTGACCGTCCTCGATGGCCTCCGCGGCTTCCTCCGCGGTGAGCGGAGGGTGCTCCTGCTTGGCTCTAGCCACGCTCCGGATCGCGGCCGGAGCCCGAGCGGTGGCGCGGGCGGCCCGAGCCGCGCGAGCCGCCGTTGCGGTCACGGTCGCGGTCGCGGTCGCGCGGGCCGCGATCGCCGCGGTCACGCCGCGGGCCGCCTCCGCTGGAGGCGCCGATCGCGGCGAGCTCCTCGACCGACTTCCCGGCGATGTCCGGGTCCTCGGCCAGGCGCAGCCCGATGCGGCCGCGCTCGCGGTCGACCTCGACCACGCGGACCGACACCTCGTCGCCCTTGTTGAGGACGTCCTCCACGGTGTCGACGCGGTTGCCCGGCGAGACGTTGGAGATGTGCAGGAGCCCGTCTGTGCCCTTGGCGAGCTCGACGAACGCGCCGAAGGTCGTGGTCTTGACGACCTTGCCGGTGAACGCGTCACCGACCTCGACCTCCTTGGTCATCGAGCGGATGCGCTCGGCCAGCGCCTCGCCCATCTCGCCGTTGGACGAGTACACGAGCACCTGGCCGTCGTCGTTGACGTCGATCTGGGCGTCGAACTCGTCCTGCAGGCCGCGGATGGTCTCGCCGCCCTTGCCGATGAGCAGGCCGATCTTGTCGGGGTCGATCTGCACGGTGATGATCCGCGGCGCGTGAGGCGAGAGCACCTCGCGCGGGCCGGGGATCGCGGCGCGCATCTGGTCGAGGATCGACAGGCGCGCCTCGCGGGCCTGCGCGAGCGCGTCGCGCAGGATGTCGAAGGTGACGCCGGTGATCTTGATGTCCATCTGCAGGGCGGTGATCCCGTCCCCGGTGCCGGCGACCTTGAAGTCCATGTCGCCGAGGTGGTCCTCGACGCCGGCGATGTCGGTCAGGACGACGTAGTCGTCGCCCTCCTTGATGAGGCCCATCGCGATGCCGGCGACCGGCTTGCGGATCGGCACGCCCGCGTCCATCAGCGCCAGCGACGAGCCGCAGACGCTGGCCATCGACGACGAGCCGTTGGACTCGAGGATGTCCGACACCACGCGGATGGTGTACGGGAAGTCCTCGGTGCTCGGGACGACCGGCACGAGGGCCCGCTCGGCCAGCGCGCCGTGGCCGATGTCACGGCGCTTGGGGCCGCGCATGAACCCGGCCTCCCCGACGCTGAACGGCGGGAAGTTGTAGTGGTGCCAGTAGAACTTCTGGGTCTCGAGGCCCAGGGTGTCCAGGCGCATCTCCTCCTTGAGCGTGCCCAGCGACGTGACGCTCAGCGCCTGCGTCTGGCCGCGGGTGAAGAGCGCCGAGCCGTGCGTGCGCGGCGCGACGCCGACCTCGATCGAGATCGGGCGGATCTCCCGCTCGCCGCGGCCGTCGGGACGGCGCTTGTGCACGGCGATGCGCTCGCGGATGATCGACTTCTCGAGCCGATCGAAGGCGAGCTGCGCGTTCTGGCGGTACTCGTCATAGCTGGCGGCCTCGGGGTCGCCGGAGTACTGCTCGAGCACGGCCTCCTCGACGGCCTTCGTGGCCGCCTGGCGCTCGAGCTTGTCCTCGACCTGGGTCGCGGCGTCGAGCTGCGCCCCGTGGCTGTCGGCGATCTGGCGCACGAGGTCCTCGTCGACCTGCGGCGGCTCGATGACGAGCTTCTCCTTGCCGGCCTTCTCGGCCAGCTCGCGCTGCGCGGCGCAGATCTTGCGGATCTCTGAGTGCGCGATGTCGAGCGCGTCGAGGATCTCGGCCTCGGGGATCTCGTTGGCGCCGGCCTCGACCATCAGGATCGCGTCGTCGGTGCCGGCCACGATCAGGTCGAGGTCGGTGTTGCCGACGAGGTCCTCCTCGCTCGGGTTGACGACGAAGTTGCCGTCGACCTTGCCGATGCGCACTGCGCCTACCGGCGTGGGGAGTGGTACCGGCGAGATCATCAGCGCCGCGGAGGCGCCGTTCATCGCGAGGATGTCGTAGGGGTGCGTGTGGTCGACGCTCAGCGGCATCGCCACGAGCTGCGTCTCGAAGTGCCAGCCCTTGGGGAAGAGCGGGCGGATCGGACGGTCGATCATCCGCGCGGTCAGCGTCGACTTCTCGCCAGCGCGACCCTCGCGCTTGAAGAAGGAGCCGGGGATCTTGCCCGCGGCGTACATCCGCTCCTCGACGTCCACCGTCAGCGGGAGGAAGTCGACATCGCGGAGGTTGCCGATGGTCGCGGTGTTGAGGACCATCGTGTCGCCCTGGCGGACGACGACTGCGCCGGAGGCCTGCTTGGCCATCTTGCCGGTCTCGAACGAGATCTCCTTACCGGCGATCTCCACCGAGACCGTCGTCACGGCGTCACTACTCATATGTTTGCCTTTCCTGACCGGCCGTCGGTCGCCGGTCTCACTTGTCTCTGACTGAATTCCGAACTCAGCCAGTCTAGCCGTTAACTTGCGGCGAACAGTGCCGGCGTGGTAGTGGCGCCGGCCCGCATCGCGTCGCGGACATCGCGCCGCACGCGCTCGGCGAGCGCGGGGTCGCGCCGGTCGGCCTGGAAGCGGTCGAGATCGAGCCCGAGCCGCTCGCAGCGCGCCCACAGGTGCGGGTCGTCGATGCGGCCCTGGTCCTCGTAGAGGGCGTCGTGGAACGCCCAGAACGCGTCCTGTCGCCCAGCCGCCTCCACGGCGAGCGCGAGCGGCACCGCGCGCTCGTGCTTGGCCTTCAGCGCGAAGTGGCGAAAGACGACGCGCGCGCCCTCGTCGCGCAGGCGCAGCGCCTCGACCGCGCAGCGCGGGCACGCGAAGTCGCCGTAGAAGAAGGTCAGCGGCCGGTCCTCGGGGCCGCGGACGTGATCGTCGTCGCGCAGCGGCGGCACGGGCGCGCTGCGCAGCTCGGTCACGCCGGGACGGCGGCCAGCCCGTCGAAGATGAGATTGACGCCGGGAAGGTCGCGGGGCGAGTCGGCGAGGTGGCTCCAGCGCACCACGCCGTCGGGGCCCACGATCACCAGCGCACGGTTGGTCATCCCGCGCGGCTCGAAATACGCCCCGAACTTCTTCGCGGTCTCGCCCTTGGGCTCGAAGTCGGAGAGCTGCTCGATCGTGATGCCGAGCTTCTCCTTGAACGCGACCTGCGAGTAGGTCGGATCGGTAGAGACGCCGTAGAGCGTCGCGCCCTGCGCCTTCAGATCGTCGAGCGCCTCCTCGTAGATCTGCAGCTGATCGGTGCAGACCGGGCTGAAGGCGAAGGGATAGAAGACGAAGACCGTGGTCTTGCCGAGCAGGTCCTCGCGGGTGAAGTCGTCGCCGTCCTCGCGCTTGAGGGTGAACTCCGGAGCGGGAGTACCGGCGGCGATGATGCTCATCGGCGGAGCCCGAGCTCCCGGATCAGCTCGCGGTACCCGTCCAGGTCACTGCGCTGCATGTAGTTCAGCAGCCGGCGACGGCGGCCGACGAGCATGAGCAGACCGCGGCGGGAGTGATGATCCTTCTTGTGCGTACGCAGGTGAGCGGTGAGCTGGTTGATGCGCTCGGTGAGCAGCGCGACCTGCACGCGGGTGTTCCCGGTGTCCTGGGCGTCCTTGCCGAACTGCTGCGTGAGCTCGGCCTTTCGTTCCTGCGTAAGCGTCATAGGCGACGTGGGAAGGTAGCAGAGTGCCGGTGACGATCAGCGGCCCTCCGCACGGTAGCTTCCTCGCCGCCGAGGCGGGCGAGCTTGCGGGCGTCTCGGGCACGACGATCGGGCAGTGGGCGCGGCGCGGGCTGATCCGCTCTTCGGTCTCCGGCGACGAGCCGCGCGTCTACAGCGTCGAGGACGTCGCCGAGGCCGCGGTCGTGCGCGCGCTGCTCGAGCGCGGCATCCGCCACGCCGACGTCCACCGGCTCATCGCGCGGCTGGACTGCTACGGGGCGTGGCCGCTCAGTCAGGCCGCGCTCGCCACGACGAGCGACGGTTCGCCCCAGGTGGTGCTGCGCGAGGACGAGGGCGACTGGGTGCTCACCGCGCGCGGCTGGCAGCGCCCAGCGGCGCCGCTGGACCTGCGCGAGGTGCGCCTGCGCCTCGGCGCTAGGCGGCGCTAGGCGGCGATGGCGCGCGTCTCCTCGACGTCGCGCGCCATCTGCTCGACGAGCGCCTCGACCGACTCGAAGCGCTTCTCGCCGCGCAGGCGCTTGAGGAACTCGACGCGCAGCGTGGTGCCGTAGAGGTCGCCGTCGAAGTCGACGAGGAACGCCTCGATGAGCTCGCCCCGGCCCGTGACGAACATCGGTCGCACGCCCACGTTCGTCGCCGCCACGTGCACCTCGCCGTCTTCGGTCCGCGCGCGGCACGCGTAGACGCCGTGCCCGGGCACGACGTACCCGTCCTGCGGCACGAGGTTCGCGGTCGGAAAGCCCAGCGTGCGCCCGCGCTTGTCGCCCTCGACGACCTCGCTGCAGACCGTGAACGGCGCGCCGAGGAGCGTGTCGGCGTACTCCACCGCGCCGCCGAGCACGAGCCCGCGGATGTGGCTGGAGGAGACGACCTCGCCGTCGACCTCGAGCAGCGGCACGACGCGCGTCTCGAAGCGGTCGTCGGCGCGCAGCATGACCTGGTCGCCGGCCGCCTTGTGGCCGAAGCGGAAGTTCTCGCCCACGCTGACGTGCTCGGCGCGCAGCCTGCCGACCAGGACGTCGTCGACGAAGCTCTGGGCGCCGTGGCCGGCGAACTCGCGGTCGAACGGGATGACCACCAGCTCGTCGACGCCGAGGCCGGCGATGAGCTCGGCCTTGCGCTTGAGCGTCGTGAGCAGCCGCGGCGCGCCGCCGGGTGCCACGACCGCCGCCGGGTGCGGCTCGAAGGTGACGACCGTGTCGGCGCCGCGGATGACCTCGCGATGGCCGAGGTGGACGCCGTCGAAGGTGCCGATCGCGATCCGGCGCGGACGGGTTTCGGCGTCGGCGAGAGCGGTGACCTTCACCCGCGGAAGCCTACGACGGGCTTCAGCATGCCGTCCGGGCGCGGCTGGGCGATGGCGACGGGTCCCTCGGCGTCGGCGAGCAGGACGTGCTCGCCCTCCGCTTCGCCGGCGATCGACTGGCCGTGCGCCGCGCGCCATGCCGTGTCCTCGTCGAGGTCCACGCGTGGCAGGAAGCCAAGCGCCTGCTCGAGCGGCAGCACGCGGTTCGGGTCGGCGTCCTCGACGTGAAACGGGCCGATGGTCGTGCGCCGCAGCTCGACGCAGTAGGCGTCGCCGAGCTCGGCGATGAGCGAGCGGACATACGTGCCGGCCGAGCACTCGATGAGGAAGCTCGCGCGGTCGCCCTCATGGCCGAGCAGCTCGAAGCGGTAGACGGTGACCTCGCGCGGCGCGATCTCGAACTGCTCGCCCTCCCTGGCCCGCTCGTAGGCCTTGCGGCCCTGCACGCGGACGGCCGACCAGATCGGCGGGCGCTGCATGATCGTCCCGGTCGGCAGCGGCGCGCCGAGATCCGGGATCCTCCCCGTCTCGATGATCTCGCCCTCGGGATCGCCAGTCGTCGAGGTGGCGCCGAGCCGCGCGACGACCTCGTAGGTCTTCGGCAGCGCCATGAGGAAGCGCTGCACCCGCCGCGCGCGGCCGACGAGCACGAGCAGCAGCCCGGTGGCGAACGGGTCCAGCGTGCCCGCGTGCCCCGCCTTGCGGATGCCGAGCGCGCGGCGCGTCGCCAGCGTGAGGTCGTGCGACGTCTTGCCGGCCGGCTTGTCGACGAGGACGAGCCCGTCCACTACAGCTGCGCGGCGACCTGCTTGCGCAGGAACGCGATGAGCTCGTCCTCGGACATCTCGGTCGCGAACCCGGCCGCCTGGCGATGGCCACCGCCGCCGCCCGCGCGCGCGATCGCCGAGACGTCGACCTCGCCGTCCGTCGCGCGCAGCGACACCTTGCGCCTGCGGCGGCTGCCGTCGTGGACAAGCTCGCGGGCCAGCGCGGCAACCTTCGTGCCCTCGACCGAGCGCAGGTGGTCGATGATGCCCTCCGAATAGCTGTCCTCGGCACCGGCCAGCCGGAAGTCATCGCGGGTCAAGCGGGCGAACGTGAGCCGCCCGTCGTCGTACCGCTCCACGTGGGCGAGCGCCCGCGCGAGCAGTTCGAGCTTCGCGTAGGGCATGCCCTCGTACAGGCGACGGTAGATGCCGTTGACGTCGACGCCGGCCTCGATGCACTCGGCGGCCATGAGGTGGGCGCGCGGGCCGGTGTTCTCGTACATGAACTTGCCCGTGTCGGTGACCAGGCCGACATAGAGCGCCTCGCCGATCTCGATCGTCGGCTCGACGTGCAGCGCGCGCATGAGGTCCCACACGATCTCGGCTGTGCACGAGGCGTCCTCGACCACGTGGTTGACCGTGCCGAAGCGCGTGTTGTCGTGGTGGTGGTCGATGTTGAGGAGGTGGACGTCGTCGCGCTTGAAGGCGCCGACCGGGTTGCGGTCGATGTTGCCGCAGTCCAGGAAGACGATCGTGCGCTCGTCGAGGTCGGGCGGCAGCGTGCTCTGCAACCCGTCGAGCTCGAAGAAGCGGTACTCGTAGGGCAGCGGGAACTCGTCGGCGCCCATGAACATGACCGAGTCCTTGCCCAGGGCGAGCAGGATGCGGTGCATACCGACGAGCGAGCCGAGCGCGTCGCCGTCGGGGTTCTCGTGAGTGACGAGAACGAACCGCGAGGCCAGGCGCAACTCGTCGAGCACCTCTTGCCGGGTATCGGCTTCGATCATGCTCACGCGGACCCCTCGTCCATGAGTCGCTCCAGACGCGCGGCGCGGGCGGCCGTGTCGTCGTGGACGAACGTGAGCGCCGGCGTGTTCTTCAGGCGCACCTCGTCGGCGATGCGGCCCTGCAGAAACCCGTGCGCGGAGCGCAGGCCTTCCAGCGAGGCAGCGATCTCGGCGTCGTCGCCGAGAACGCTCACATACACGCGGGCGTGGCGCAGGTCGGGGCTGGTCTTGACATCCGTGACAGTGACGAATCCCACGCGGGGGTCCTTCAATTCATGGGTGAGTACGTCGCTGAGGACCTCTCGCAGAGCCTCATCGACACGTCGCATCCTCTCCGAGCTCATCCTATCCCCCCTGCATCCTCGAACGAGGTCAGGGTGCGTTCGACGCGCACGCCGTCGGGAAATCGGCTGAGCAGCCACTCCTCCACGTGGTCGGTGGCTTGCTGAAGCTGCTTGAAGGAGCCGCTCGTGAGCGCGCCCGCCAGCGTCGAGCGCTGCCAGGTGTCCTGGCCGTCGACCTCGGACACGGCGACGCCCAGGCGCGTGCGCAGCTGCGCCTTCACGGAGGCGAGCTCCTTGCGCTTGGACTTGAGGCTTTCCGCCTCGGGGAAATGCAGGTGAATCAACAACAACGCGACGTAGGCCTGAGACACGGGGACCACCCGAAGGTAGCGTGCCGGCGCGTCGGGACCGTGCTCGAGTAGCCGCGGCGACTACGCCAGCGCGCGCTCGACCTGCCGCGTCTCGTAGACCTCGAGCACGTCGCCCTCCTTGATGTCCTGGTAGTTGGCCAGGACGATGCCGCACTCGTAGCCCGCGCTGACCTCGCGCGCGTCGTCGTTGAAACGCTTGAGCGACTCGACCACCGTGTCGTAGATGACGGTGCCGTCGCGCACGAGGCGCACCTTCGCGCCGCGGCGGACGTGGCCGTCGGTGACGTAGCAGCCCGCGATCGTGCCGACGCGCGAGGCGCGGAACGTCTGGCGGACCTCGACGGTGCCGATGGTCTCCTCGACCTCCTCCGGCGCGAGCATGCCGGTCATCGCGTCGCGCAGGTCGTCGAGCGCCTGGTAGATGACCGAGTAGGTGCGGATCTCGACGCCCTCGCGCTCAGCCACCGCGCGCGCGTCGCCCACCGGGCGGACGTTGAAGCCGAGCACCACCGCATCCGACGCCGCGGCCAGCATCACGTCGGATTCGGTGATGCCACCGACGCCCGAGCTGATGACGTTGACGCGGATCTCCTCCTGCGGCAGGCGCGCGATCTCGTCCTCGAAGGCCTCGAGGGAGCCGGACACGTCGGCCTTGAGCACCAGGTCGAGCTCGGGGACCTCGCCCTGCTGGATGCCCTTGAACACGTCCTCGAAGGAGACCTTGCGGCCCGCGCGGCGGGCCTGAGCCTCGTTGCGCAGCCGGACGGCGCGCTCGTTGGCCAGCTGGCGCGCGGTGCGGTCGTTCTCCACGACGCGGGCGTGCTCGCCCGCCTCGGGGACGCTGTCGAAGCCGAGCACCTCGACGGGGTCGCCGGGCCTGGCCTCGTCGACGCGCTCGCCGCTGTAGTCGACCATCGCGCGGACCTTGCCCCAGTGGGCACCGGCCACCAGCGCGTCGCCGACCTGCAGCGTGCCGCGCTGGATGAGCAGCGTCACCACCGGGCCGCGGCCCGGGTCGAGCTTGGACTCGATGACCACGCCGCTCGCTGCCGCGCTCGGGTTGGCCTCGAGCTCCTCGAGCTCGGCGACCACGAGGATCGTGTCGAGCAGGTCCTCGAGCCCCTGGTGCGTCTTGGCGGAGACGTCGACGAACTCGGTGTCGCCGCCCCACTCCGCGGGCTGGAGGTTGAGCTGCGTCATCTCCGTGCGCACGCGGGTCGGGTCGGCGCCCTCCTTGTCGACCTTGTTCACGGCGACGAGGATCGGCACGTCGGCGGCGCGGGAGTGGTCGACCGCCTCGCGGGTCTGCGGCATGACGCCGTCGTCGGCCGCGACGACGACGACCGAGATGTCGGCGACCTGGCCGCCGCGGGCGCGCATGGCGGTGAACGCCTCGTGGCCCGGGGTGTCCAGGAAGGTGATCGTCTTGTCGCCGTGGTGGACCTGGTAGGCGCCGATGTGCTGCGTGATGCCGCCGGCCTCGCCCGAGGCGACCTCGGTCTCGCGGATGGCGTCGAGCAGCGAGGTCTTGCCGTGGTCGACGTGGCCCATGATCGTGACGACCGGCGGGCGCTCGGTGAGGTCCTCGTCGGCGTCGTCGTAGGCGGGCTCGGCGTCGGCCTCCTCGTCGGCGTGGACGACTTCGACCTCCTTGCCGAACTCGGCGGCCAGGATCGAGATCGCCTCGTCCGAGAGCGTCTGGGTGAGGGTGACCATCTCCCCCATGCTCATGAGCTTCTTGATGATCTCGGCGACCGCGACGCCGAGATACTCGGCGACGTCGCGCACCGTCGAGCCGGAGTTGATCCGGACGGCGTCGGTGCGGCTCAGCGCATTGGCCTCGAGCGGCGCGGCCACCTCTTCGAGCACCTCGCGGCGGCGCCGGCCGCGGCTGCGGCGGGCCGGCCTGCGCCCCGGTCCGCCCGGACCTGGGGGTCCACCGGGTCCGCGGGGGCCACCCGGGCCTCCCTGGCGCCGGGAGGCCTGCGAGTCGATGACGACGCGGCGCCGGCCGCCGCCGGGCCCGCCCTCGTCGCGCACGCCCCCGCGCGACGGGCGCTTGGGTTGTGACTGCGTCTCGTCGCGCTTGGGCCGCGTGGGCTCCTCGGGCTGGGCGATGATCTTGGGGCCCGTGCCGGGAGCCGGGCGCTCGATGATCTTCGGCCCCTTGGGGCGCTCGGATCCGGGAGCGCGAGGCGCCTCGCGCGCGGCCGGCTGCTCGGCC
>Ga0081455_10002457_pt1 | contig 22063 bp, 18 predicted proteins | sample TabmetS3T2R1_FD_70207 | JGI IMG/M metagenome (GOLD analysis project Ga0081455, IMG submission 70207) | Tabebuia heterophylla rhizosphere microbial communities from the University of Puerto Rico - S3T2R1 | ecosystem: Host-associated > Plants > Roots > Rhizosphere ...
CATGAGTTCTTTTCTCTCGGCGCGTTCAGTGTGTCTCTCGACGGACGGCTGCTGGCGTACTCAGTTGATCTGACCGGGGCGGAACGCTTCACGATCATGATCAAGGATCTGGTTTCGGGCGAGTTGCTCGCTGATCAGATCAGCGATACCGCCTACGGTGTCGCGTGGGCGAAGAACAGCCACATTTTCTATACCCGAGCGGACGAGGCCTGGAGGCCGTACCTCGTCTTGCGGCATCGACTCGGGACCGACCCATCACAAGACATCGTCGTAGTGAAGGAGTCGGACGAGCGGTTCTGGCTTGGCGTCGATGCCAGCCGCGATGACCGATGGATCTTGATCGGGGCTGGCAGCAAGATCACTTCAGAGTTCCGGCTACTCAGTACCGACGAGCCCGAAGGCGAGCCACGCATCGTGGCGCCACGACGCCAAGGGGTCGAGTACGACGTCGAGCCGGCAGGTGATCGGCTGCTGATTGTGCACAACGACGGAGCCGAAGATTTCGAGCTCGTCGAAGCGCCGCTAACAGCCACCAGTCACCTCGAGTGGAGGCCCGTGATCCGCCATCGACAGGGCGTACGGATCCTCGCAGTCAGCGCGTACGCCAGTCATGCGGTCGTGTCATTGCGACGCGACGGGCTCACCGGCTTGCATATGATGCCGCGCGATGCCGATGGCAGTCTCCAGCCCGGCACAGATATCGCGTTCGAGGAACCGCTCTACGTGGTGGACGCCCCCGGCGAATCTGAGTACGAGACCCCAACCATCCGCGTTGGCTACGCCTCGATGTTGACCCCCGAGTCGATCTATGACTATCACCTCACGACGCAAGAGCTGACCCTGCTCAAGCGAACGCCAGTGCTCGATGATCCGAAGTTCGGCAGTTATCAACCAGACAACTACGTCCAAGAGCGCGGCTGGGCTACGGCTGCCGATGGCACCCGGGTGCCGTTGTCGATCGTGCGGAAGGCAGACATTCCGCTGGACGGCTCCGCACCGGCCCTGCTGTACGGCTACGGGTCGTATGAGGCTTCGATGGATCCTGGGTTTTCAGTGTCGCGTCTCTCGCTGCTCGACCGTGGCATCGTCTACGCAATTGCCCACATCCGTGGCGGCGGTGAGCTCGGCCGGACCTGGTACGAACAGGGCAAGCGGCTTGCCAAGAAGAACACCTTCACTGACTTCATCGCGTGCGCCGATTACCTGGTCGAGCAGGGATATACCTCGACCGACCGGTTGGCTGCCCGCGGCGGCAGTGCTGGTGGCTTACTCATGGGGGCGGTCGCGAACCTTGCGCCGGATCGGTTCCGTGCCATTCACGCCTCGGTGCCGTTCGTCGACGCTCTGACGACGATCTTGAATCCCGAACTGCCACTCACGGTCATCGAGTGGGAAGAATGGGGCGACCCGTTGCACGACCCCGAGGTGTACGCGTACATGAAGTCGTACACGCCGTATGAGAATGTGCAATCCAAGGACTATCCGGCCATCCTGGCCACCACCAGTCTGAATGACACCCGCGTTTTCTATGTGGAACCGGCCAAATGGATCGCTGCTCTGCGTCATGCCGGAAACAACTCGACGAAACGGCAGATCCTGCTCAAGACCGAAATGGTGGCAGGCCACGGCGGCGTAAGCGGGCGCTATAAGAGCTGGCACGAACTGGCCTTCGAGTACGCCTGGATCATCGGCGAGATAACCAGCCACGGCTGATCAGAACTTCGGAATGCCGTTGTCCGTTTGAGGGTTGATCGGGCTGTGACCTGAACGCTGTGTACCCGGAGATTGTGCGGGGTATTGCATCCGGAAAAGTTCCCGGCTCCGAATCACTGGCAGCAAATACTGCTCCGGGGTTACCCCCGAGTAGGTCTCAGGGATTCTTCAGGGCAGTCGAGGAATCGAAATCGCTACCTGATGCGTTCTCCCTTGTGAAGGACACGAAAGGGGCCACTGTGGCAACAACTACTCGCTCGCGAGTATCCGAAGGCATCGATGGCAAGGATGCAGTCGGCCTATATCTGGAAGGCATCGCCAAGACTCCGTTACTGAGCGCCGAAGAGGAGGTCGAGCTCGCCAAGACCATCGAAATTGGTCTTTACGCCGAGCACATCCTCTGTGGCGACGTGACGCTTGCCGAGCGCGGAAAGCACGCCAAGCGGCCGACCAAGGCCGAGTTGGAGTTGCTGGTCGAGGAAGGACAGCGGGCGATGCAGCATTTCGTCACCGCCAACCTTCGTCTGGTTGTCTCTGTTGCTCGCAAGTACGGCCGCTCTCAGATGCCCCTCTTGGATCTGGTCCAGGAAGGCAATACCGGTCTGATCCGCGCAGTCGAGAAGTTCGACTACACCAAGGGGTTCAAGTTCTCGACGTATGGCACCTGGTGGGTGCGGCAGTCGATCAGCCGCGGGATCGCGCAGCAGGGCCGGATCGTCCGGCTGCCGGTGCATGTGGCCGAGCAGGTCAACCAGGTTGGCGCCGTACGAAGGACCCTGGAACGGCGGCTCGGACGGGATCCGGAGATCGAGGAGATCGCTGTCGAGATGGATCTTGAGCCCGAGCGCGTCCTTGACCTGATGCGTTACGGCCGCGACCACGTCAGCCTTGATGCGCCAGTCGAGGAGGGCGGCGACACGGCTCTGGGCGATCTGATTGCGCGTGAGCCGATGCCCGGTCCGGATGAGGTCTTCCTTGACGCTGAGGAGCATGCTCGGCTCGAGGGGATGCTTGCTTCACTGGACGAGCGTTCCGCCGACGTCGTACGCCGCCGCTACGGACTCATCGATGGCCGTCAGGCCAAGCTCGCTGACATCGGTGCGATCTGGGGCATTACCGCAGAACGCGTCCGCCAGATCGAGCGTCATGCAATTGCCAAGCTGCGGGGGAAGTCGGTCCTGGCTGCGTAACCCCGCGCGGCGCGACCTCACACAGACTTCCCAGCAGCCCCAAGGGCGATCCGGATTCCCCCACCGGATCGCCCGCTCTTGGTTTGAGCCCCTTCAGTCTTTGCGGAGTGCGCGGATGAGGCCTTCCTGGGCCACGTCGGAGACGAGTACGCCGTTCTGGAAGAGACGACCGGTGGCCAACCCCAGACCGTTCGATGCTGATGGTGAGACCTGGTCGTACAGCAACCAGTCATCGGTTCGGAATGGCCGGTGAAACCACATGGCGTGGTCAATGGAAGCGGCCTGCACATTGAGCCCGATCAGTACGCCGTGTGGAACCGTGGTCGCCGAGAGCAGAGTCAGGTCGCTGGCATAGGCCAGCGCCGCCTGATGCAGTCGGCGATCACTGGGCAGTAACCCATCCGTGCGTACCCACACCCGGGCTCGCGCTGGGTGCCGGGCATTTGCCAGAACACCGCCCGGACGAGAGTCACCGACGTAGCGAACATCGAGAACTCCCCACTCACTCTCCCAGAACGAGACGGGCCGGCCCGAAGCCGTGGCGAGCACCTCGCTGAGCTTGGGACACTGCTCAGGTGGCGGCACGTCCTCCGGCATAGGGTCCAGGTGCTCGAAGCCCTCCTCCATTTCGTGAAACGAGCTGGATAAGTAGAAGATCACCTTGCCACCCTGTCTCGCCACCACCCGTCGCGAGGTGAACGAACCGCCGTCGCGGACCGCCTCGACGTCGTAGACCATTGGAATGTCGGTCCGGCCCGGGAGCAGGAAATAGGCGTGCAACGAGTGCAGAACCCGAGCGACAGGCACTGTCCGGGCAGCGGCTATGAGCGCCTGCGCCAACACCTGCCCGCCGAAGACCCGCTGCAACTGCGTGTCGGGTTGCCGCGCCCGGAACAGCCCGATCTCGATCTCTTCCAAATCCAGAAGGTCGATGAGCTCGGTGACGGACTGCGGCACACGAGGAGCCTAGTGCCCGCCTCCCGCCTGATTGTCCGGGCTGTCACCCGCCGGCCAAGCCAGCACCACGGTCGCGTCCAGCTCATCGGAGGTGACGATCCGGGCCTTCAGCCCTTGACGCTTGCAAGCTGCAACGCTCGCCGGTGCCTGGCTAGGGCTGGTCTCCATCAGCAGCCGACCATTCGGCGCCAGCCAGCGTCTTGCCCCCGTGATGATGCGTCGCAAAGTATCGAGGCCATCCGAGCCGCCGTCCAATGCCATTCGAGGCTCGTACAGACGAGCTTCAGGTGGCATCAGCTCGATCGAATCGGTGGGCACATAGGGAGCGTTGGCAAGCAGCAGGTCCACCCGACCGGCGAGAAACTGCGGAAGTGGCTCGTAGAGGTCGCCCTCGAATACTTCACCAGGCTCGGCGAGGCCAGCCAGATTCCGTCGGGCGCACCGCACCGCCACCGGGTCGATATCGGTGGCGTACAGCTCAACATCTCGCAGGGTCGAGGCCAGGGCGAGCGCTAGTGCGGCCGAACCGCAGCACAGTTCGACCACCACTGGTCGCGGCGGAGCGACGATCTGGGCTTGTCGCAGGATGAGCTCGGTACGGCGTCGCGGAACGAACACCCCTGGTTCAATGGCAATCCGAAAGCCACCGAACTCCGCCCACCCAAGGATCTGCTCCAGCGGGAGTCCGCGCACCCGTTGCCGGACCATCTCTTCGAGTTGTTCTGGCGATGTCGCTGCGGTTAGCAGCAGCTCAGCCTCGTCCTCGGCGAAGACGCAGCCGGCCGCCCGGAGCCGTTCGGTAAGCGTCTGGTCAGTCGTCTTTCTCGCGTTCAGCGAGGAACCTCTCGAACTCGGCGGCGATCTCCTCCGCGCTGGGTACGCGGTCCGGCCGTTCGGCCTGCAACGCGTCGTACTGCTGCTCGAGCGTTGCCACGAGTTCTTGGACCTCTGTCGAGGTGGCCATCTCCTCGGCGATGTCCGCCAGATTGCTGACAGACGCCTTCTCCAACGGTTCGAGTGGCACCGCCAGGCCGGTCGCCTGGTTGAGGGAACGGGTCAGGGTGAGAGTGGCCTCCGGGAATGACGCCTGAGCCAGATAGTGCGGGACATGCGCTGCGAAACCCATGGCCTTGCGATCCATCTGCCCGAGGCGGAACTCCAGCAGCCCTGTGAAGCTGGCAGGCACCTCCACCCGGTCGATCCAGCTGCGATAGCCCTTGATCAGCGAGGCATCGGTGGCGTGGGCAGTCAGGGTGATCGGTCGAGTGTGCGGCACCGCCATGGGAATGCCATGAATGCCGACCGTCATTCGTACGCCGAATTGCTCGATCAGCCCGACGACGGCTGCAGCAAGCCGCTCCCACTGCACATCCGGCTCGGGTCCGCTGAAGAGCAGGAACACCTCACCGTGGCCGTCGGTGACACGGTAGATACGGAGATGCAAATCCGCATAGGACTTCCACTGGTTGGTGTCGAAGATCATCGCGGGGCGGCGGCTCCGGTAGTCGTGCAGCTGATCGTGATCGAATTCAACAAGCACCTCATGCTCGAGGTTTTCTAGCAGGTTCGCAGAGAACAGCCGACCAGCCTGTCCAGCATCGACGAAACCGTCCAGCTGGTGGATGAGGACGGGGCGATGGTCCTTGAGCTTGGCTACAACCGCCTCGTTCAAGGTGTAGAGCTGCCGAGGATCCATCACGTGGACCAATCTACCTGCGGGCGGCGGCTCATCCCGTCACTCAACTGCACGGCTCCCGGCCGGAAGAGAATCTTTCAGGGGGACTCGTCGTGGTCGTGGAAGGTCGTACGACCGTTGAGTTTGGTAGCAAGCTCGTCGTCGATACCGTCGGCCACGTCAGAGAGAATGCGTACCGCCTGGCGCAGATGAGCGGGCACGAATGGCCACGACAAGACCGAGATGGTCACAAAGACTCGGTCTCGGATGAGCTGAAACTTCACCCACCGGGCCTCGACATTCAAGTCATTGAGCACCTCCGCGGCTCGAGACCGACCTGCCACATCGTGCACGACTGCCGCGAAGATCACCACCTCTTGGCCGTCGCGAGATGTCCGGAGAAAGAGCATGGTCGAGCCGACCCTGATCGCTACATCGCCCTCGGCATCCCGGAACGGGCGATGGCCGTACATCTCCGCAAGTTCAGTGTCGACCAGGTCGTTGAGATGTTCCTGGTCGCGCGGCATGGTCGGCGTGAGGTCACTTCGTTCCAGCTCCAGAACCGTGATTGGTGGGCCCTCGATTGGGGGCGGAGCGGGTTGGAGCACTTCGGCGAGCTGGTCGGGAGCGAGGAAGACCGGATGCTGTACGCCGTAGACGTCACGCAACGCGGCGACAGCGAGCTCACTTAGGCGATCTGATTCGACCTGAGGCAATTCGATCCAGAAGTTGGCCGATGGTTGCTTTGGCTGTGCGGCAGATTCCCGATCGCCACCTGCGGATGGTGGCTGCCAGCCCAACTGTTCCATTGCGCCAAGCAGCTCCGCGGACAGCTGGAAATCATCTCCGAGCGCCGCGTTGCTGGCAGCCTCGCATCGGATCACGCCTTGCCGCGGACTGCTCAGCCTGACAAAGGGTGGCGGACCGTTGCCCTCCGATTCGGTGCCGATCGTGAGATCGGCAGAGTCGTCAATCATCGAGATGACTTCACTCAACCGACTCTGAAACTCAGCCCATGCTTGAGCGGTGCTCCGGTCGAGGTCGAAGTCATCGATGTCGGCCATATGTGCCCCTCCCAGCAACGAGGACGACGCTAATGCCGCGGACGTTCATATTCCCAACGCCGAGACCACTCGCGAAGGGGACGGTCGACCCAGTTCGGTAGCCAGCCAACGGCTGGTTCGGACTAGCGTTGGCAGGTCTACACCGGTCTCGATGCCGAGACCATCCAGCATCCACACCAAGTCCTCGGTAGCCAGGTTGCCAGTCGCCGACTTCGCGAACGGACAGCCACCGACTCCGCCGGCCGAGGAGTCAAACTCGGTGATTCCGGCCTCCAGACCGGCTAGCACGTTGGCCAAAGCCTGTCCGTAAGTGTCGTGCAAGTGCAACGCGATCCGATCGCGGGATACCCCGGCTGCCTCCACCCGGTCGAGGACAACAGCTATCTGGCCCGCGGTCGCGACGCCGATGGTGTCACCCAAGCTGATCGTCGAGCAGCCGAGTTCTATGAGGCGGCCCGCGACCTCGGCGGGCTGCTCCGGTTCCACTCTCCCCTCCCACGGATCGCCGAAGCACATGGACACATACCCGCGCACCGGAATCCCACGGACAAGTGACGCCGCGACGACCGCTGCAGCCATCTCGATCGCGCCATCGACGGTCGTACCCAAGTTCTGCTGTGCAAATGTTTCAGTCGCGGAGACGAAGATTGCGAGCTCGTCAGCTCCGGCAGCCATGGCGCGTTCGAAACCTTTCCGATTCGGCACCAGAACCGGATAACGGAACCCAGGACGCCGTCGCAGCGCCGCCATCAGCTCGTCGGCGTCAGCGAGCTGAGGCACCCACCTCGGCGAAACGAAGCTGGTCGCCTCAATGACGGAAAGGCCAGCCTCACCAAGCTGGTCGATCAACTTCAGCTTGACGGACAGCGGCACCACAGCCTTCTCGGCCTGCAGTCCATCGCGGGGACCCACCTCGTAAACGCTGACGTGATTGGGCAAGCCGGGTCGCGGATGAACTGCCGGCAGCGCGTCCATACCGGCGACTGTACGCGTGTCGACTGGTGCCTATCGTGGGGTAATGGATCCGGCCACGCTTCCACCGGTCGGACCTCGCCAAGCGACGGTTCCGGTGGCACCAGCTGCATTGCTGCGCCGTCCGCGCTCCGCTTTGACGTGGGTCGCCACGATCATCCTCGGCCTGGGTGGCCTGATGATCGCGATCTTGATCTTTCTCCTGGGCGGTCCCACGGGCGCATTGATCGCCACCCTGTTGGCAGCAGTGTCCTTCCCGGTGCTGATCTTGATCTGCTTCTGGCTTGATCGCTATGAACCGGAGCCGGCTGGCTACCGGCTCACAGCACTTGGTTGGGGTGCCGTTGCGGCGGTCGTGCTGAGCTTCCTGGCCGAACAGTTTCTGTTCGGGCTGCCGGGTACCAACGAATTCGTCGCCGCGGCGCTGGGTGCGCCTGTTGTAGAGGAGCTCGCCAAGGGCTTGTTCTTCGTCGTCATCATCATCTTCCGCCGTTCCCAGATAGACGGACTGCTGGACGGCATCATCTATGGCGCCTTGGTCGGGATCGGGTTCGCTTTTGTCGAAGACATCGTCTACTACCTTCAGTCTTTACAAGCTGGCCAGCTCGGTGTGACGTTCTTCCTCCGGGGGATCATGGGTCCCTTCGCGCACCCACTCTTCACAGCAGCAACCGGCGTCGGCGTCGGGATCGCTGTCGCAAGCCGTCTTCCGGTGGTACGGGTCCTGGCGCCGATCCTTGGTTTCCTGGCAGCTGTCCTGCTGCATGCGCTGTGGAACGGCAGCGCCTTTTGGGAGGGCGGGCAGGGTTTCTTGTTCGTCTATGTCACGATCATGCTGCCACTGCTCGTCGTGATCTTGGCCGTCGCAATTTGGGCCCGCTCTCGCGAGGGCAAGATGCTCACCGAAGCGCTGCAGCAGGTCGCGCAGATGGGCTGGATCAATCCCGAAGAGATCCGCTGGATAGCGCGGTTATCCGACCGCATGTCGGCGCGTGCCTATGCCAAGCGCATTGGCGGCAAGCCGGCCGCCGCACCGCTCCGGGCCTACCAGCAGACCATGACAGAGGTTGCATTCCTGCACCATCGAGCGATAAGCGGTACTGCGCCGGCCGATCTCAACCACCGAATGAGCATGCTGCTGCAGCGAGCGGCGTGGCTCAGACCGTACGTCGTATTCCCTCCACCGCCGGCGATGGCGCCGCCGGTTGCCGGCTGGCAGGGTCCATGGCTGCCGCCACCAGCTGACCCCCGAGCTCCGATCACTCCTGATCGACGATAGGCAACGATGGTGAGCTGGCGTGGCTCCATCGGCGGCTTACGGCGTGCGGGCCGCCGCACGAACATGGCACTGCTGGTGGTCCTCGTCGGCGCAGCCGTGACAGGTGGCCTGGCATTTGCGGCTGGTACCCCGGTACCGGCCTGGCTTGCAACCGCTATCCACGGCCTGTTTGGACTTGCTGTGGTGTTGCTCGTGCCATGGAAGAGCGTGATCGTTCGGCGCGCTCCGGCCTTGCGATTCGCAAGTCTCGCGCTGGTCGGTTTGATTGCAGTCTGCATAGTCTCCGGCCTCTTCGAGGTGTTCGTCGGATACGGAGTGCTCTGGCGACTCAGCCCTATGCAGGTACATGTCGGCTCGGCAGCGTTGGCGGCGCCACTGCTCGCCTGGCACGTACTGCGTCACCGCCGGCAACGCCTGCGTCGTGTCGATTTGTCTCGCCGAACGCTGGTCCGTACCGGAGCCTTGGCCGTGGGTGTCGCGGCAACGTACGGCACGCTCGAGGGGATTGGTCTGCTGGCCGGATCTGCATCAGCCAGCAGAATTGCGACCGGCTCCCATTACCTGAGCCCGGGCGCCGCTCCGGCAACGATTTGGCTTTTTGATCAAGTTCCGGCCGTTGAGACCGACTATCGCCTCCGGGTTGCAGGAGCGGAGTTGACGGTTGCCGATCTCACGTCCCGTTCCAAGGCGGTCAGGGCTCGGCTCGACTGCACCAGCGGCTGGTACACCGAGGCAGAGTGGTCAGGTGTTTGCCTCGCCGATCTGCTCTCTCCCGAGCAGCTTGCCGCAGCTGCGAGCATCGATGTCGAGAGCATCACCGGCTACCGGCGCCGATTCCCCGTAAGTGACGCCGGGTCTTTGTACTTGGCGACCGGCTATCAGGGTGAACCTCTGCGGCCTGCGTATGGTGCGCCGGTACGGCTGGTCGCGCCAGATCGCCGAGGATTCTGGTGGGTCAAGTGGGTCGCCTCAGTGGAACTCAGCGATATACCCGCCTGGGCGCAGTCGCCCTTCCCCATGCAATGAAGGTGATCTAGGAGCTCAACTCGTAGATTCGGTGAGCTCACGTGGCACCGCAATGACATCGACCAGAGCGCCATTGCGCCAGACGGTGATCTCCACGCGGCGGCCGATGGCATCTTCGACCATCCGGCGTTGCAGCTCTGTGCTCGATCCGAGCGAGGTGCCGGCCACTGCGACGACGATGTCGCCGGCTCTCAGCCCAGCGCTGTCGGCAGGACTCCCGGTGACGACCTGCGCCACGCGGAGGCCCTCGCGCCGACCCAGTTTCGCCGCCAGAGGTGGTGGCAGCGGTGCCTGGCTGCCCGCTATCCCGAGCCAGGCCCGGCGTACTCGACCGGAGGTCATCAAAGCGCTGATGATGCGCTCGGTTGTCTCGTTGATCGGCACCGCGAGGCCAACGCCGATGCCGGCCACTGCGGTGTTGACCCCGACCATCCGGCCCCGGCTGTCCGCCAGCACTCCACCACTGTTGCCCGGGTTCAAGGCCGCATCTGTTTGGATCACCTCATCAACCACCCGGCCTTGCCGAGTTGGCAGGGACCGGCCGAGGGCGGAAACGATGCCAGCCGTAACACTTCCGGCAAGACCGAGTGGGTTACCCACTGCGACCACAAGCTGGCCGACTTGTAGTTGACTTGCGTCGCCGAGCGTCACAGGGCCGGGCACGTCACCTCGAGCGCGCAGTACAGCAAGATCGGAGAACGCATCTCGGCCGACCACGTCGGCCGTCGTCTCGACGCCATTGACGAACCCAGCAATCACCGCGCTGGAACCTTCCACCACATGGGCGCTGGTCAGCATGAAGCCATCGTCGGTCAACACACTGGCGCTGCCAGCGCCTTCGCCCAGCCGCGAGCGGACCCGGAGGCTCGCCACACTCGGCAAGACCCGCTTGACCACTGTCGTCACCGCGGCGGAGTAGGCATCCATCACCTCACGGTCACGATCATCAACCATGTTGTGGTAACGCCTACGGGCGAGATGTGTTCCCAAAGCTCGGCCTGACCTGCATCGCAGCGCAGGTCAGGCCGAGGAGAAAGGACCTGATTGTGTGTTCAGCTGCAGCCGCTGGTAGATCCGCAGCCTTCGCAGACGTAGCAGCTGCCGCTGGGACGCATCTTGGTGCCGCATGTCAGACAAAGCGGGGCATCGACGCTGGTGCCAGTGATTTCCTCGAAGAGCTCTGAAGTCGTACGCGCGGTGACAGGAGCTGCCTTTGCCCCGGCTGTGTCCATCTCGTCGGTTCGCACTTCATCGCCAGGATCGTTCTTGAGCGACTCAGCTTCACTGAGCTCGTCATCCGTGGGCAAGTACGACCCGGTCTCCACCTGACGCGCACGCTCGGTAGCCGTATAGATGCCGAGTTCGGCTCGTTCCTCGAATGACAGGTAGTCCAACGCCAGCCGCCGGAAGATGTAGTCCATGATCGACTGCGCCATCCGGATGTCCGGGTCGTCTGTCAGGCCAGCCGGCTCGAACTTGAGGTTGGTGAACTTCTGTACGAAGGTCTCCAACGGCACCCCGTATTGCAACGCGATGGACACCGCAATGGAGAACGCGTCCATCACTCCGGCCAGGGTCGAGCCCTGCTTCCCGAGCTTGAGGAACACCTCACCTAGACCATCGTCGGGGTAGGAGCCAGAGGTCATGTAGCCCTCCGCTCCGCCGACCGAGAACGATGTCGTCAGGCTCGGCCGTGACTTCGGCAGTCGCTTGCGTGTCGGCCTGTAGACCACCTTCTCCACGACCTCAGTCTCGACCGTTGCTGACTTCTTATCGTCCGCCTTGCCGGCCTTGCCGTCGCTGAGCGGCTGGCCAACCTTGCAATTGTCACGGTAGACCGCGAGCGCCTTGAGGCCCAGCTTCCAGCCCTGCAGGTAGACATCTGCGATCTCGTCCACTGTCGCGGTCTCCGGCAGATTCACAGTCTTCGAAATCGCTCCCGAGAGGAACGGCTGGGCCGCCGCCATCATCCGTACGTGACCCATCGGCTTGATCGCCCGCTGCCCCATGGCGGTGTCGAACACCTCGTAGTGCTCCGGCTTCAGTCCGGGCGCATCGATCACGTGACCGTGCTCGGCGATGTACTCGATGATCGCTTCGGCGGTCTCGTCGGCGTAGCCCAGCTTCTTCAGGGCCCTTGGAATCGTCTGGTTGACGATCTGCAGTGAGCCGCCGCCGACAAGCTTCTTGAACTTGACCAGTGAGAAGTCTGGCTCGATTCCTGTGGTGTCGCAGTCCATCATGAAGCCGATGGTTCCGGTGGGCGCGATCACTGAGGCTTGCGCATTGCGGTAGCCGTTCGCCTCACCGATCTTGATCACTCCGTCCCACGCCGCGGTGGCGCGCTTACGGATGTCGGAGTCCAGAGTGCCGACGGCCCGCAACGCGTCATTGGCCGCCTGGTGCTTGCGCATAACTCGCTTGTGGGCATCGGCGTTGCGCGCGTAACCCTCGTACGGTCCCACGATCCCGGCGAGCTCCGCCGAGCGGCGATAGGAAACGCCGGTCATGAGCGAAGTGATCGCAGCGGCAAAGGCCCGGCCGCCCTCGGAGTCGTAGCCGTGTCCGGTTGCCATCAGCAGCGCACCCAAGTTGGCGTAACCAATGCCGAGCTGCCGGTAGTCGCGTGTCGTACGCCCGATGGCCTCGGTCGGGAAATCGGCGAAGCAGATCGAGATGTCCATCGCGGTGATCACCAATTCCACTGCCCGCTCGAAGGCCTTTGCGTCAAAGGTGTCGTCGTTCAGGAACTTGAGCAGATTGAGGCTCGCGAGGTTGCACGAGCTGTTGTCCAAGCTCATGTACTCGCTGCAGGGATTGGATGCCGTGATGCGGCCCGTCTCGGGATTGGTGTGCCAGTCGTTGATGGTGTCGTCGTACTGAATGCCGGGGTCGGCACACTCCCAAGCGGCCCTAGCCATCTTGTCGAACAGCTCCCGGGCGCTCACCGTCTCGATAACCCGCCCATCGGTGCGGGCTCGCAAAGCGAAATCGCCGCCGTCCTCAACGGCTCGCATGAATTCATCGGTCACACGCACCGAGTTGTTGGCGTTCTGGTACTGGACCGACGTAATGTCACGACCGCCCAGGTCCATGTCGAATCCGGCATCACGCAGCGCCCGGATCTTGTCTTCCTCACGCGCCTTGGTCTCGATGAACTCATCGATATCGGGATGATCGACATCGAGCACCACCATCTTGGCGGCGCGGCGAGTCGCACCTCCCGACTTGATCGTTCCGGCACTCGCATCGGCACCTCGCATGAACGAGACGGGTCCGGACGCCGTACCGCCCGAGCTCAGCAACTCCCTCGAGGACCGGATCCGTGAAAGGTTCAGGCCGGCACCCGAGCCGCCCTTGAAGATGAAGCCCTCCTCCCGGTACCAGTTCAAGATCGAGTCCATCGAGTCTTCGACCGACAGGATGAAACACGCGCTCACCTGCTGCTTTGATGCGGTCCCGACGTTGAACCAGACTGGTGAGTTGAACGAGAAGTACTGGTGCAGCAGCATCCAGGTCAGCTCATGCTCGAAAATCTCAGCTGACTGGCGATCGGCAAAGTAGCCGTGATCCTCCCCTGCCTTGCGGTAGGTCTTCACTACACGGTCGATGAGCTGCCGAAGGCTATGCTCGCGGGCCGCGGTGCCAAGCGCACCGCGGAAGTACTTGGTGGTGACGATCGTGGAGGCATTGACGCTCCAGAAGTCAGGAAACTCGACGCCCTTCTGCTCGAAGACCACCTCACCGGTCTTCCAGTTGGTCTGCACCACATCACGCCGTTCCCAGGCGACCTCCTCATATGGATGCGCTCCTGATGTGAAGACCCGCTCGATGCTCAGCCCAGCGCGATTCGGCGCTGAACCTTTGTTTTCCGATCGCCCATTCGCCGAACGGGTGGTTTCGGTCATTTCTGCCTTTCTTGTCAGCTAGCGACGCCACTACTGGTGCCGATGATCGAGAGAGTGCTACGACGTTGCCGGGATCGAGGCCCGGGACTGTGGAGAATCAGGGCGGCGCTTCGGGACCGCTTCCGGTGCGCTGCCGCGCTGGAGTCAGCCGATGCGGGATGAAGTTGCTCACCTTGTTGTCCGCCGCGCGATCCGGAATGAGTGGCTCGATCCCGCTCGGCTCCTGCTCAATGCGAAGCAGCGCGATCTCGGCTTCGAAATCCTCCACCGACCGGAACTGGCGATAGACACTTGCGAAGCGCAGGTAGGCGACCTGGTCCAGCTCCCGCAACGGTCCCAGAATTGCAACGCCGACTTCATCGGCTGGTATTTCAGGTTGACCCAAGGTCCGTAATGAGTCCTCGACCAGCTGCCCCAGGCGGGCGAGCTGGTCTTCACTGACCGGCCGTCCCTTGCAGGCCTTCCGAACGCCGTTGATCACTTTGTCGCGATTGAACGGCTCGACGACGCCGCTCCGCTTCACCACAACGAGCTGCATCTGCTCGATGGTGGTGAACCGCCGCTCACAGGATGGGCATTGACGCCGACGACGGATGCTGGCGCCATCGTCAGTCGTCCGCGAGTCGAGCACTTTGGAGTCGGTGTGACGACAGTACGGGCAGTGCATTCTCCGGCTCCTTCCTGATGCTCTAACCCAGCTCGCCCTGGGGACAGATCTGGGGATGACCCTGTGCGCATTTGGGAAGATTCTGTGGATCTTCCTGTGGACTTATGTGGGTATCAAACCACAATTTGTGGATGAACCACATGGTTGTAACTACTAGATATGGATACCGTACGTCCAAGTACCATTATTCGCAAGAGCACTGACACTTTGTCGCAGCGGACTTTTGGACGCCTCAGAACGCGGCTAGATCTCCACTGAGCGGGGGTGTCGATCAGACCAGGTTTCGCGCCACGGTGTAGATCACGGCAACGAACACCCCAACCAGTAGCCACTGCATCGGACTGATGCGACGCAGACGTTCTGTGAGCAGTTCCGGCAACCGCACGGACCGCCCGCCGGCGGCTTCAACAGTCCATAACGCGCCGAGAGCCCCCAGGATCACCAGCCCGATGAACGCGAGGGGGTTGAATGCGAAGGCAGCCTGAACATCACCGTGCAGCAGCGCTCCACCCATTCGGGTGCCACCGCAGAGCGGGCAATCCCAACCGGTCAGCGCACGGAACGGGCACGGCAGCCCGATCCCCGTGGTTGCATAGAGGGCGCTGAGGGCGAGTCCGCCGGCGAAGAAGACGCAGACGTATCCAGCCGCCCGACCAGCTCGGAATGGCCGGATGTCCGTCGAGACCGCCACCATCTCATTCTGCCCCGTCGCCAAGAGCCCCGTCGCCAAGAGCCCCGCCGCCAAGCGCATCCCCGCCTACACTCGCCACATCCCAGCCCATACCGGAGGCGAGCTCATGACCGATCAGTACCGCGGTGTGTGGCCAGGCCGACCCGAATCAAGGCAACACCCCGGAATATCGCCGGCGGCTCCGGAGCCGGCATATCCACCCTTTCCTGGAGATTCTGTTTCAGCTCCGGGATACGATCACGCCACCTGGGGTCAACGGGTGCGGGCTAGGTTGATCGACCAGGCTCCGACCTATGTCGGCTTGATCATCTTTGTGGCCGGCTATCTGGTCTGGGTTGTCGAGCTGGCCCAGTCCGGTGGGTCGATTCCGCAATCTGAGGGTGCCGTAGTTGCGATGATCATCGGTCTCAGCGTGATGCTCGCCAGCCTGGCATGGGTCGCTTACAACCGTTGGATGATCGCAGGCAGGACTGGACAGTCGCTGGGGAAACGACTGACCAAGATCATGCTGATCGGTGACGAGACCAAGGCGCCGGTCGGTCCGCTGAATGCTTTTGTTCGTGATCTTGTCCATATCCTCGACGGGCTGACGGTCGTGGGCTATCTCTGGCCGCGCTGGGACGCCGACAAGCAGACGTTCGGTGACAAGATCATGAAGACCATAGTGATCAACGTCGAGCCTTCGAATTAGTCGCCGAGCGTGCTCTTGGCTCTCGACGGAGCGGTGGCCGGGGCGTAACGTCCCTTTGGATACCCCACCCACCTCGAAAGGAGCTGACGATGCCGCTGTTGCGAGGGCGTCGCGACGAGGCACGCGCGACCAGGTACCGGATGCAGGAGAAGCTCGTCGCGATCGGTGACGACTTCTGGATTGAGAACGAGGCGGGCCAGCGAGCGTTCAAGGTGAACGGCAAGGCGATCCGGATTCGCGACACGCTGGTGCTCGAGACGCCCAACGGTGAGGAGCTGTTCTCGATTCAGGCGAAGATGCTCCACGTTCGAGACACGATGAACATCGAACGCGGTGGTCGGAAGGTTGCCAGCGTGAAAAAGGCCCTGGTGAGCCCGCTCCGCGAGCGCTTCTCGATTGATGTCGAGGACGGTGCTGACATGGAGGCGAAGGGCAACATCGTGGACCACGAGTACAAGATCGAGCGCAATGGTGACCAAGTGGCGGAAGTCTCCCGTCGATGGTTCCGGGTGCGGGACAGCTACGGGGTCGAGATCGCGCCGGGACAGGACGACCCGCTGTTGCTTGCGGTCACGGTGTGCATCGACCAGATGACGCATGACATCGGCTGATCGCAGGTTACTGCTGGGCCTGGGACGACTCCTCGAAACCAGCGCGGTAGTCGGGCCCCGTGACCCTTACGGCGGTGAGGCCGATGACGACCAACGCCGCCGTCATGATCGTCACGGCTAACACCAGGACGACAGCTATGCCACGATCGGTCAGCCGCCAATCGACCTGCCGATGGGGCGCCTGCGCAATAGAGCCTGGCCCTGCGGTCGTCGGCGCGGGCACGGGCGCACGGTCAACTGATCTATTGGTCCTGCTGCACCAACCCTCGGCCCGCGGGATTGAGACTGGGATCGCGCTCATCGTGTGTACCCCTTTGGGAAAGACATCGAACTGACGTTCGATAGAACGTACGTTTGATTTGTATCGCATCCTCGATTCCTTACCAAGATCATTCGCACAAACATTCGAGGCGTGTCGCGAAAACTGAATCAGCTACCTCTGACAATTCGATTTACCCGTTGCTCGTCCAGCAGGCAGGTTGCAACACGCTCGAACAAATGTTTGAATCTGTCAGCGAAGTTCTCTATCGTCAGCCTTATGGCACAAAGTGACCCCACGTTTCCGAAGCCGAGCAAGCGCCGTGGACGTCCACGCGAGAGCGAGGTAGCTGCCCAGCTCGGCGACAGCGCCTCACTCAGCACGTTCCCTGACGGCCCGACCGATGCCGACGGGCTGACGCTCCGCCAGCGCCGAATCTTGGAGGTCATCAAAGAGACGGTGGATAGGCGCGGCTATCCACCCAGCATCCGAGAGATGGGTGACGCCGTTGGTCTTGCCTCGTCATCGAGTGTCGCGCATCAGCTCAAGATGCTGGAGGCGAAAGGCTTTCTGCGGCGGGATCCGAATCGTCCGCGTGCCCTCGAAGTGTTGTTGCCCGCCGAGGACCGGTCGGCGACCAGACAGCTCGCGATATCCCGGCAGACCGGCGGTGGCGACGACACCGGTATTGGCGACGCGTTCCCGGAGCCGGTGAACGTGCCACTCGTGGGACGCATTGCCGCCGGCGGACCGATCCTGGCGGAAGAAAGCGTCGAAGATGTCTTCGCGCTGCCACGACAGCTGGTCGGCGAAGGCACGATGTTCCTGCTTGCCGTACGCGGAGATTCCATGATCGAAGCGGCGATCTGCGACGGCGACTGGGTGGTTGTTCGACAACAGCCCACCGCGAACAACGGCGACATCGTCGCTGCCCTGCTCGACAACGAGGCCACCGTCAAGACGTTCAAGCGAACTGGCAGCCAGGTGTGGCTAATGCCGCACAACCCCGCGTACGACCCGATTGACGGGAATGACGCCACCATCCTGGGCAAAGTGGTGGCAGTGCTACGCCGAGTCTGAACCCGATGGTCGCCTGCGCCGGTGACTAGAGCATGCTGGGTTCGCTGGTCGCCATCTCGACGGTGAAGCGCGCAACTGCGCGAAGCTTGTTGGTGACGTCGAGCGCCGCGACCTTGTATGCCTCCGACAACGTCGGGTAGTTCAAGACCGTGTCGACCAGATAGTCCACCGTTCCACCGCAGCCCATGATCGCCTGGCCAATGTGCACCAGCTCGGTGGCGTTACTGCCGAAGACGTGTACGCCCAGGATTTCCCGCGTATCTGCGTGCACGATCAGCTTCAACATCCCGTAGGAATCACCGATGATCTGGCCCCGCGCCAGTTCGCGATAACGGGAGATGCCCACCTCGAAGGGAACCGACTCACGAGTCAGCTCTCCTTCGGTCTTACCGCAGAACGAGATCTCCGGAATCGTGTAGATGCCGATGGGCTGTAAGCCTTGAAGCTGGTTGGCTGGCTCGTGGAAGGCGTGCGCCGCGGCGAGGCGGCCCTGGTCCATCGAGGTTGCGGCGAGCGCTGGGAAGCCGATCACATCGCCCACCGCGTAGATGTGCGGCACATCGGTTTGATAGTTCTCGTTGACGACCAGCCGCCCGCGGCTGTCGGGCTTGAGCCCTGCAAGATCGAGATTTAGGTTGGCCGTGTTGCCTTGCCGACCGGCCGAATGCATGACCACCTCAGCAGCGATCTTCTTTCCGGACGCGAGTGTAGTGATGGTGCCGCGTCCTGAGCTCTCTACCGAGGAAACCTCTTCACCGAAACGGAAGGACATGGTGTGGTCGCGCAGGTGGAACTTCAAGGATTCGACGATTTCGGGATCGCAGAAGTCGAGCATCTTGTCGCGCTTCTCGACCAGCGTCACTCGGGTGCCGAGCGCGGCGAACATCGAGGCGTATTCCACGCCGATGACGCCGGCACCGACCACGACCAGTGAGCCCGGCACGTTGTCCAAGGTGAGGATCTGGTCTGAGTCCAGCACACGCATCGAGTCGAAATCGACATTCGCCGGATGCGCCGGCACGGTGCCGGTTCCAATCACGATGTAGTTGGCGGTCAGCGTGCGAAGCGCCCCCACACCCTCGATCTCGACGGTGAGTGTGTGCGGGTCGAGGAAGCTCGCATGTCCTGGTACGAGTTCGATGTGGTTGCGCATCAGCTGTGAACGGATGACCTCCGTCTCGCGACCGACCACGTGCTGCAGCCGAGCAAGCAAATCGGAGATGGTGATCTCCTCTTTGACCCGGTAGCTGGCCCCATACAAGTCGCGCAGCTGCATGCCGGTCAGGTAGAGGACCGCCTCCCGCAAGGTCTTGGACGGGATGGTTCCGGTGTTGACACAGACGCCCCCGACCATCGACTTGCTGTCGATGACGCACACCTTGTAGCCGAGTTTGGCCGCCATGATTGCAGCCTTTTGGCCGCCAGGACCCGAGCCGATGACCGCCAGGTCGAAATCGTACGTGTGCTCCATAGCGCAAGCGTGCCAGAGGATCGAGAGGTCCGCCAACTGCCGGGCGCTCGGCCCGCTGCTCGCGGAACAGCAAGGTGCTAACTGATCAGGACTGGCCAGACAGCCGGCGCAGGGCCTCGATCGCAACTTGTCGATCGGTCGTCTGCCACATCTCAGGCATGGACGCCTTGAGGAAGGTGCCGTAGCGCGCGGTCACCAGGCGGGGGTCGAGCACCGCCACCACTCCCCTGTCGCTGAGCCGACGGATCAGTCGCCCCGAACCCTGCGCCAGCAGCAAAGCGGCGTGACTTGCCGCAACCTTCATGAAGCCATTCCCACCAGCCTCAGCGACGGCACGCTGGCGAGCCACGATCAGTGGCTCATCGGGACGAGGGAATGGGATTCGGTCGATGATCACCAACTGACAGGTGGCACCGGGTACGTCGACGCCCTGCCACAGTGACAGCGTGCCAAAGAGGCTGGCCTTTTCGTCCTGGATGAAGCGCCTCGTCAAGTCGGGCAATTGCGCATCACCCTGACACAAGATCGTCAGCGACGGCAGCTGTTTCCGGGCGTAGACGGCCGCAATCTCAGCCGCCCGACGGGAGGAGAAGAGGCCTAGGGCCCGACCGTCTGAGGCCTCGAGCAGCTCGGCGATCTCAGCCATCAAGGCCTCCGAAAGACCATCACGCCCTGGCGGCGGCAGTAAGCGTGCGATGTACAAAATGCCCTGGCGGCGATACTCAAACGGCGATCCGACGTCAATGCCACGCCAGGGAACTGCGTCGGCAGCACGCTCGTCAGCCTCGAGCCGCTCGTTCCCTTTCAAGCCGACGGCGGTCGCAATCGGAGTGAAGTCACCGCCCAGCTTGAGCGTCGCCGAGGTCAGTACCGTGGTGCGCTCGCCGAAGATACGAGTGCGCATCAGCCCGGCGACCGAAAGCGGGGAAACTCGTGCTTCACGACCGAAGCGCTCGCGATCGGCTATCCACACCACGTCATGTGTGTCGAGCGCTGCCATGCGCTCGGCAACATCGAAGACCTCCTTGACCGCCGCTGCCGTTTGCCGCTTGTTTGGCTCCTGGTTGTCCCCACGGGTCAGTGCGCTCATCGCGGAGCGAGTGGCGTCGCGGACCGCCACGCAGGCACCGACAAAGTAGCTGTCTGGATCCTCTACGCGTTCCAGAGCCGCGGCATCCAACGCAATGCGAAGTGTCTTGGCTGTCTCCAGCAAGTCGGAAGCAACCTCATCCTCAAGGAATGTCATTGCGCGACGGGCCACACGCTCCACCATCTGCGGGCTCAACTCCGCGGACGCCGCGCCCGTCACCCGGGAGACCAGTTCGTGCGCCTCATCGATGATCACCGCACTGTGCTCCGGAAGCGCCGTACCGCCATGCATGGCGTTGATCGCGAGTAGTGCGTGATTGGTGACGATCAGGTCCGCGGCGCGAGCGGCGTCGCGCGAACTCTCGACGAAGCATTCGTCACCGTACGGACAGCGCTGCGCACCCAAGCATTCCCGTACCGGGATTGAAACCTGCGCCCATGCTTTTTCGGTATGAGACGGTGCGTCGTCGCGGTCGGCCAGACCACTTTGTGTCGCCTGCTCCTCAGCCCAGGCGCGGAGGGCCAGAACCTCTGCGCCCAAGGGAGAATCGGGCGTACCTTGCGGCGCTGATCTGAGCGTGTCGATCAGGTCACCTGCCGGTATCAGTGCTCCTTGATCTTGACCAGTGCCCTCCCGGGCTCGCAGCAGACAAACGTAGTTGGTACGACCCTTGAGGATCGCGTGCCGCGGTCGACGGCCCGTGACGGATTCGATGGCATCAACCGCGGCCGGAATGTCGTTGTTGGCCAGCTGGCTCTGCAGAGCCAAGGTCGCCGTTGCCACGACGATCCGCTTGCCTGGATGCCGGACCAGCCACAGCAGCGCCGGAGCCAGGTAACCGAGTGACTTTCCGGTGCCAGTGCCGGCCTGCACCAACAGATGGTGATCCGATTCCAAGCACTCCGCAATCGCGTCGGCCATCTCGACCTGGCCGGGCCGTTCGGTGCCGCCGATGGCCTTGACAGCGGCAGCGAGTACATCGCGATGGCCCGCCTCCAAGCTGCTCGCGGCCTTGATCGCCCCGGTCACCGCAGAACTCTAGTCACGCCACGCAGCAGCGAGCCATCAATGTGCGCGACTCGCCGAGCCACTACTCACCAGCTCATACGGCACCAGTTCCGCGGCGAGCGATGCGCTCACCCGAGCGGCGACGAGCGTCCCTGTGGCTCGATGCTCGCTGCTGAGAAATTCACCGGTCTGGTGGATCTTGTTGACCAGGTCACCGCGTTCGTACGGGATGAGCGCGCGAATCTCGATCTCTGGCCGGGGCAGACGCGATTCGATGGCGACACGCAGCTGATCGATACCCTCCCCGGTCCGCGCCGACACGAACGCGGCGGCGGGATAGTGGGTGTGCAGCATGATGAGCGCCTCGGCGGCCGCGCTGTCGATCTTGTTGATCACGATGAGCTCCGGAACCTCAGCCGCTCCGATGTCGGACAAGACCGCACGTACGGCGTTGATCTGACCGACGGGGTCTGGATCGGAGCCATCGACCACGTGCAGCAGCAGGTTGGCCTGCGTCGACTCCTCCAGCGTCGAGGCGAAGGCCTCCACGAGGTCGTGTGGGAGATGTCGGACAAAGCCCACGGTGTCGGTCAGCGTGTACACCCGGCCGTCTGCGGCCGCGGCACGGCGAGTGGTTGGATCCAGGGTTGCGAACAGTGCATCGTCGACGAGAACACCGGCCCCAGTCAGCCGGTTGAGCAGGCTGGACTT
>Ga0081455_10002458_pt1 | contig 22062 bp, 14 predicted proteins | sample TabmetS3T2R1_FD_70207 | JGI IMG/M metagenome (GOLD analysis project Ga0081455, IMG submission 70207) | Tabebuia heterophylla rhizosphere microbial communities from the University of Puerto Rico - S3T2R1 | ecosystem: Host-associated > Plants > Roots > Rhizosphere ...
TTGCTCTCCGAAGATGATGACATCCGCATCCGTCGCGATCATCGAGCCGGCAACCGGCCCATAGAAGATATAGGCCCGTCCGGTATCCGCACCATTTAAGGGGAATCGCGGCGCTCCAACGATGATGTCTTGCACGCCATCATTGTTCACATCGCCCGCCGACGCCACCCAGGCACCGAAAGACTCGTTAGGGAAACTTCCCGTGATAATCGCGTCCGCGCTCGAGGCGTCGCGTTCCCCCGAGAGGGGTCCATTAAAAAGGAAGGCCTGACCTTGGAACGATCCTCCGGCAATATCGGTTCCGATAAGGATGTCATCAAAACCGTCTCCATTTAAATCCCCTACTCCGGCGACGGAGCGCCCCACCTCATCGAAGGGCGCGCCGGAAATGATGGCGTCAGCATCGGTGTCAGCCAGCGAGCCACTGATCGGTCCGTAAAAAAGGTAGACTCGTCCCGCCTGGATTCCATTGGCATCGTTGCTGCGCGCGCCCACGATGATGTCGTCGAAGCCATCGTTGTTCACGTCACCGGCAGAAGCGACAGAAAAACCGAGATTGTCGCCGAATGCCTCGGCCGAAATTATCGCGTCAGCGTCAGCGGCATTAATGTTGCCGGTGAACGGCCCGTAAAAAAGATACGCGCGTCCAGCAAAACCCGCGATGCCATCGTATGACGGTGCGCCAACGATCAGGTCTTCGACGCCGTCGCCATTGACGTCCCCAGCGGGCGCGGCTCGCCATCCAAAATCATTACCGCCGCTTTCTCCCGTGATCGTGACGTCAGCTGGAGGCGTTGTCTGCGCCTGGAGCGTGGGAAGAAAAGCACACGTAAGAAGAATAAGCGCTAGACTCGGTTTCATGAAGGCTGAGCATTCGGAGCGTCCGAGCCTTTCGCAAGAAGAACTTGGTTACAAGGTTGTTACGTTTCCTTGTAGAGCCACAACACGCATCCTATTTTCCGACGGACCAGTCGGATTCAGCAGTGGTTCCCCATGGGTCTCGCGCGAATTAGAAACATGTTCGGATTCGAGCGTTGGATCTGGAACTGACATCGCAGCGAAAGCCTTTGGGTCGTCGCGCCGAAGTCTCGCCGAGAGCCAACATCTTGCGACGCTATGTCCACGCAGGACGCTACGACCCGGCAAGGCGTGCATTTTCGATTTGCGATTTGCGATTGCCGATTTAAGTAATCTCCCCACGCGATAAAATCGGCAATCTGAAATCGAAAATCTAAAACTTGGCGGCGAAGCCGCCGCACCGGGCCTGTAGCTCAGTTGGTTAGAGCATGCGCTTGATAAGCGCAGGGTCACTGGTTCGAGCCCAGTCAGGCCCATAATTTCGCCGGTTTTAAGGCTTTCCTATCGTCACCGGCGTAAACCCGCTCCACACTAGGTAAAATCGCTCTGAAAGCACGCTTAATTACGTTATCTCACGTTTTCTCAAGCCAAGGTATGCATGTTTTTTCGCGATCGTGGATGTTCGCCAACGCACCCGCCAATGCGTTCCCTAAGCCCGCTACGCCTCTGAACGGTCGCCCACGCATCATTTGCGTTGGCGTAGTACACATCAATTTGACAGGCGTATTCGCGTCCACCTGGTGCATGCATCAGTGGCGCGAGTCCGAAACGGACATTCGACTTGCCTATATGAGCAAGCTCATAGTGCTTTGACTGATCCTGCGGTAAGATTGAGGGGTATGGCCGGTAAGATTTTCATCAACTACCGCCGCGAGGATTCAATCGCCACAGCAGGTCGACTGGCCGATAGGCTCGCCGAGACATTTGGCCGCGACAACTTGTTTATGGATGTCGACAACATCCCGGTCGGAATCGACTTTGATGAATATCTGAAAAGCCAAGTGGCTGCATGCGATGTTGTCCTATCCGTTATAGGTCCGAACTGGCTGAATGCGAAAGACGAAGCCAACCAGCGCCGACTCGACAACCCTGACGATTTCGTCGCAATCGAACTCGCAGCCGCACTTGCCCGCAACATTCTAGTCATTCCGGTGTTAGTTGACGGCACGCGCATGCCCAAGGCGAGCGAACTGCCAGATTCTTTGAAGCCGTTCGCCCTTCGCAATGCCATTCAGGTACGCAACACGAATTTCGGCAACGATACCGAGCAACTGATTACAAAAATGCGCGAAGCACTTGCTCTCGTGAGACCCGAACGAACCGAAGACCTTGTGATGCTGTCGTTCAACGGCTATTTGGTAGCGGCCTTCCTGCTCAATATCGGTTTCTTCCTCACGGCCCTGGCGATGTTCTTTCAGCTTAGTGGCAATTTCGCTGGCGCGCTGGCGGCCATGGTGGCCGCCATGCCGATCTTGATGGTGGGTGGGCGGCTCCTCGCCCGGGACGAGAGCGTGCGGAAGTTCGGTGTTGTGATCGCCGTTGGGGGCTTGCTAGCTGTAGCGGCGATCCTTGTATCTCCACAGTTCTTCCACGTCACTTTGTTCGAGAGCCGCACCATACAGAGCGAGAGCCTGTTGATGGGCATCTATTTTTTGACCACCGCGCAATTCTTCATCTTGTGGAAGAAAATGGCCACGGTCACTTGGATGCCCAAGGCAACTGCGATCACGATGAAATTGGCGAACTCGCTGTGGCTCTCGGGCTTTACGTTCCTGTCGAGCATGCTGATGGTGTCGGCGACCTGGGAAATCCTTTATCGATTGACGCATAGTGTGGTCGCTGCCCTTACGCTGGTGGGCGTCCAACTGCTGGTGGTCGGCTGGTGCTACGCTCAATATCGCCAGACGCTTGCCGCAAATCCCCGCCCTCCGCTTGCTTAGAACGTCCCGTCAGTAGCGCGTGTTGCTGTCATTCGTGACCAGAAGATTCGCGACCTTGCTGAAGAGATTAAAGCGAAGCGGCGGGCTGCTGTGGTTGCGATCAAGGCAAAGGCAGAGCTCAGCGATTGATGACCGGCGAGGATGTGCGGTGCGCGTTATCCGGTAAGCTGTGCACAGGCGGAAGTGCGTGCTGAGATGGAAGGCGATGTGATCTCGAAGCTCCGTTCGGGACTCTGAGAGGAGGTGGTTGACATCTTGAAGGCCGAGATGCAAGCAGACCAGCGGGGATGTCCGAAGCGGCTCGCATTTCTAATCCAGACGTTTGCAGTCGCCGCGCATTCTAAAGCCGCTGCTCAAAACTGAAAATAGACAAAAGGGACGGGACCCGTTGCCGGAAAGAGTTCCAGCGCGAGAAACGCGCAAAGGTATGCGGGGATTTGAACGCGCGCCGGCTGCAACGCCAGACGATCAATGAACTGGCTGCGTTCCTGCGCAACGGCCAGAAACAGTGAGATAAAGACGAGGACGATTGTCCCGGTCGTCAGTAGAAATTCCCCGGTCACGTGCTGAAACCCAAGCAACGCGCTTAGCACGTGTCCGCTGTGCTGAAAAGTCTTGGGACGAAAAAAAGCTGCGCTGAAGACAAAAGCTGCAAACATTGCTCCGACACTAAACGGCACAAACCAGCGCTTCTTCATAACTCGATCTATCGGAGTGCCGACCGTAGCCCGATCGAAAAGGCGATAGCCGATTAGGAGAAAACCATGGTAGGCGCCCCAAGCTACAAAGGTCCAGTTCGCCCCGTGCCACAGACCAACGAGCACCATTACAACAAACATGTTGCGATACAACACGAGTCGCCCTTTTCTCCCTCGGCTGAATGGCATAAATACATAGTCCCGTACCCAAGTCGAGAGAGTTATATGCCACCTTTGCCATAGGTCAGGCGGGTTCCTGGCCAGGAACGGGCGCGCGAAATTGAGCGGAAACTCAAAACCGAGTAGCTTCGCGCAACCACGCGCGATGTCCGTGTAACCGGAGAAATCGAAAAACACCTGCATGAAAAAGGCGAGACACCCCGACCATGCAGCGAGCCAGCCCGGATGCGCCATCGAATCGTTAAAGTACGAGTCGGAAACCACGGCGAACCGATCAGCAAACACCATCTTCTTTATCAGACCCGCCACGACGAGGATGATTCCACTTTGCACCACAATTGCCGCAGGTGGTCGCCATGACCAGATCTGAGAGATAAATTGCCGGGCACGAATGATCGGACCGGCAATTAGATGAGGGAAGAATGCAATGAACAACGCGTAATCGATCGGGTTTCTGACAGCCTTCATCTTCCCCCAATAGACGTCGAAAGTATAGGAGAGACTGGCGAAGGTGTAGAAGCTGACCCCGACAGGAAGCACAATTTGCAACACCACCGACGACTGAGGAATACGAAGCAACGCAGCGAGAGAGCCAGCAAAGAAGTCGTAATACTTAAAAAAGCCGAGTATCCCCAGATTAACTACGAGGCTAACGATTAGCAGAAGCTTCCTGCGGCGGCCTGTTGCAGTCTCTAGGAAGATCCCCAGGTAGTAATCAACAACCGTGGAGGTTAGGATAAGCGCGATAAACCGTGGGTCCCACCACATGTAAAACACATAGCTTGCTAGTACCAGCAAGATCTTGCCGAATCGAAACGGTGCGCTGTAGAACAGCACCGCGACAATGAGGAAGAAAATCCAGTACTGAAAACTGTTAAACAACATACAGGGATTAGGGACTACTTCGCGCTCGTTTGGTCCCCAGTCGCAGCCAATTGAAAAAAATTACATTTAAGTTGTGCTCTCGAATCAGCTGATTTAAGGCGGCCAATCAACTCCGACGTCAACGCTTCTGTGAATCTTTGCCGGCCTTTGGCGTTAAGGTGGAATGCGTCAAAGTAGTATTCGGGTTCTTCAAGAAAATCGAACGTGTGTTCCGGAAGAGAAAAACTCGTTCGCTGAATCACCGACTTCGTAAGAACAGAATCGGACCCCTTTGAAAATCCGGGAAGCTCAATAAAAGGACCACGCGGCACGGGCGTAAGCACAATTGCGGTGGGGCTATCCGAGTAAAATTTGATGATTCGCGGGATCCAATCGCGTTGCAATTTGAGGGAGTAATCCGTGTCCGCTTGAGACGGTTGTATCAAACTTTTCCGGAAAGCTTGTTTCTGGGATTCTGTTAACTTTGACGCGAACGTCACCTGTCCAGTAGCCGCATCGTAAGACGTTCCCACAAGATCGTAATCCCGTCCTTTGTAGACAGCGCGAGAATTCATACTCCTGGCCCACTGCTGAATGCTTTTTATTCGCGCGACAGGATGCGCCAGAAGATCGACAACATCATCCTGGTACGCTGAGCCTCGCAGTATGCACGCGATAAACGCCCTGAACCGGCCAGACCATCGTTGAAAACCACCGGCAAAATGGAAGCAATCTCCATATCGCAGTAGCGGAGCTGCCATCGAAATTCGAAGTGGATCTGCACTGTTTGGTTCATAACCGATGCCGTAAGGAATTACGATCGCCGAGTAACGGCGCGCGGTCGGATCCACCTCCCGAACCATGTAATACCATGTGTTAGCAGACGCGGCCGGTTCGGCGAGACTAACAAACTTGAACCCAACGGGAGCAGCAAGTTCATTCGCCAGTGCGGCGGAGAATCCCTCAGCTATGCGTGAATCACCGAGAACCAGCACCTCTTTCAGACCCGATGGAGCGCGCTGTCTTTCGGCTTCCGTAATTTTCGCCACACGTCCCGCGTACGAATTTGGAGCTAAGATCGAGACGTACAAGCCGCTATGAAAGATCGCACCGTCGACGCATATGAACGTGGCGATGCCGAAGAAAAGGTTTCGGGTAACGTGGAGCTGCCGAGACGACGTGGTCGGCTCGGTTGGAAATGTCGTCCGCACAGGTCCAGTCGAACTGAGGTAAACCGCGAAGTACAAAACCGCTGCTAATCCAGTGATTAGCGTCCAACGGCCGACAGCTTGCCATGACACTATGCGCTGCGAAGACGTGCTCTCGGCAGATGCCGAAACAGTTACCTTAGCAAGCAACGTCTGCCGCTGATTGTCGCCATAGAGTTCGAAGACATAGCTATGCTTTTCGATCCATGGCGCGACCTTGTTACCTCGCGAACTGTTTGCAAAAAGAACCGGTTTTCCGCCTTCTTCAGTTACAAAGACAAAACCCATCGATCCGTTTCCGGTATCCCACTGAATCTCAGTGCTGCCACGTCCATCGCTGAGCGTTACGCGCTCCGGCTTTGCTGTGATTACAGGCGCACGTGAAACTCGCTCTGAATTGCTGCCGGATATGTCTTGTTGGGGAGTGGCTTGCAGCGTCGGCGCTGTTACCGGACACACCGCAAAGCATACCGTCACAGCAGCTATTACTGAGCGAAATTGTGGGAGGACTGACCAGTTGCACCGGTGTTCGTGAAAACGCTTATGCACTTCGCCTGTCATGCGAGCGTCACAATTGCACAACAACCTGGTTGTGAGTGCCGGCTCGGAATTGTTTAGGATGACGGCGTGCGAAGCTCGCAGCAATCAACAACCCGAGGAGTGCTCCCGTAACATCCAGGAGCGCGTCGCGCACTGACGGCGTACGTGATTTAACGAACATCTGGTGAAATTCGTCGCTTGCGGCAAACAGGGCGCAACCCATTAGAACTGCGCCAAAAACCATCAATGTTTTTGCACGGAAAATTGGAATGCTGCGAAATGCTCGCCATAGCAGAAGAGCTAGGACCGCATATTCGCTAACGTGCGCACATTTGCGAGCAAAGACGAGAATTATCCAAATTGCCTTCGGCGACATGCCTGGCTTCAACCATAACAAGAAGGGGACAATGTATCGCGAGGTATGCTCGGCGGACATGACGCTCGTCGAGCCGACGAAAATCACGCCGAGCCAAATCAGCAACGGCAGCCAATATTTGAGAAAGCGTTGCATTCGGTTGTAGGGCGTCTGTGTCAGACGCCAATCAGATATTGTCAAACGCCAATTAAATAGATGGCATTTCAGAGAAACGCCCTGCAAATTTACCAATCTGAAATCGGCAATCTGCAATCAGCAATCCGCAATCGCTCCTCTTACCTTCGAACCGATTTTCATCGAGCGAATGTGGGGTGGGCGACGCCTCGAATCCGAATTTCACAAAAAGCTTCCGCCGCAGACGTGTATCGGTGAATCGTGGGAAATTGTCGATCGACCTGAAGCACAGAGCGTAGTCGCCAGCGGTCCGTTGGGCGGAAAAACTTTGCACGAATTGTGGACGCGATACCGACAGGAAATCTTTGGGGGAGTTCCCGACGCTCCACGTTTTCCGTTGCTCATCAAATTTCTCGACGCGCAGGAGAAGCTGTCGCTTCAGGTGCACCCACCAGAAGATATCGCTACCAGCCTACGAGCCGAACCAAAAACCGAGTTTTGGTACGTCGCCGCCGCGAACCAGGGCGCCGAGCTATTTTTTGGATTTCGTGAACCGATCACACGGAAGCGATTTGAGGAAATGCTATGCGATGGAAGCGTGATCGATTGCGTTCAGAAAGTCGCCGTTCACCCCGGCGACGCGCTCTTCCTCTCGGCCGGCCGTCTTCACGCTGTGGGCGCCGGTAATCTGTTAATCGAAGTCCAACAGAACAGCGACACGACCTACCGAATCTTCGATTGGAATCGCACCGATCCCACAAGCGGGAAGCAGCGGGAGTTGCACGTCGAGCAAGCAATTCAATGCATCGATTTCGAAGACGTCCAACCGAAGCTAATTGAATCCAGAGGCGAATTACTTATCAGGCACAGACTTTTTGAAATTCACAAATGGAAGCTTGATCAGCCCCGCGAGGCGGCTGCGTTCGGGCAATTCGCAATCGTTTGTTGTCTGACTGGAAATCTCAGTTGTGTTAAGACCAAGCTTGCGCCAGGAGAAATTTTTCTTATCGCAGCCCATTTGGAGGACCGGCAACTGAAACCGCTCGCGCCGGAGACAAGTTTATTGCGAGTCACGATCCCTATGTAGGGCGGCCGTGTCGGCGACAAAGTCCCGATAAATTGTGCAAATCGTTATGAAGTACAGAGGCATCGGAGCTAAGATTTGCTCGAGTTTGGGCGGACGAACCTGATCTTCATACAATTCTTGCGATCGTCACGTCCTCCTCTACACCTACGCGCAAATCCCGACAGGCCGAACGACTTTACGATTCTTGACGGGCGTCACGTTTGTTTTCTGCTGTGATCCTTCGTCGCGGGGCGTCGACACAATGAACGTGCTCGCTCCACATAACGAGAAGCAGGCGACAATGATCGCGAGTTTCAGCATCCGGCTCACAGACGAATTATGGCTAATCGGTTAAGTTCGTTTAGCATGCTGCGACAAACGGCGAAGATAAGTAAAGCTATAAATCCCGGTGCTGTGTCCGTCCGCCCAGCGGGGCTGCAGTGCATATCCGCCCACCAGATCGAATCCGATAAGTTCGAAGCTTTTGTCACTGTAGCTCAAGTGCGGACGCGTAATGTAACCGAGCACGTCGGGTTCGCCGCCGCACGCCGCGCAGGGGCACGCGCGGCGCAGCATTTCAAGCTTTAGAAACGATTCGATACTGTCGTTCCAGGCAATTGCCAGCTCGCCGCCGATTTGCTGAATGTTGGTTGGCTCAAGTCGCATTTGTGCAGCGGATCGTTTATTTACCCACGGATTAATACGGATGAAACGGGGACGAACATGCTAGTTGATCTCAGCTTCCTAAATCCGTGACAATCCGTGTTCATCTGGCGCTTTCTGCTTGGAACGCTCGCCAAAAATCGCTGTGCCAACCCGCACGAGCGTGGCGCCTTCCTCGACTGCGATCGGAAAATCCTGCGTCATACCCATCGAGAGTTGTGCGAAATCAACCCGAAACTCAGTTTGCAAGCGATCGCGCAACTCACGTAACTGAATGAAATATTTTCGCGATGCTTGCGCGTCTTCAGCAAGCGGTGGAATCGTCATCAATCCAAGAATGGACAACCGCGGCAGCGCCAGAAGCGCCTCCATTTGCTCGCGCAACCTATCAGAACGAAAACCAAATTTGCTCCCCTCACCTGCCACATTGATCTCGAGCAAAACTCGCGGGTGCAAACCTCCTTCTTGCGCAATCCGGTTCATTTCTTGCGCAAGCTGTAGCGAATCAACACTGTGAATTAATTCAAATAGCGGCAGCGCGTGGCGAATCTTATTCTTCTGAAGGTGGCCCACGAAATGCCAGCGGACATTCGAAGGCAGCTCCGGAATCTTTGCGCGCGCTTCCTGCACGCGGCTTTCACCAAACAAAGTTTGCCCGGCCTCAATGGCCTCGCGCACTCTCTCAGCCGGATGGGTTTTCGTGATCGCGACAAGCTCGACGTCGTCAGTTGATCGGCCCGATTTGGCCGACGCAGCCGCAATCTGTTCGCGCACGCGCTCCAGATTTTCAGCGATCGAGTTCATGCAAGACTGTAGGGCCGGCGCTTCGCCTGCCAATCTAAAACAGTCGGCGCTTTCCAATCCCCTCAATGTCGTGCGGCGGACTGGACTCCTTGGCCAAAGCTACGGCGCGGCAGGGACAACGCTGCTACTTGGCATCGCACATTATTTGCTCGCAAACCGCCCCGCAATCACACAGAACCAGCGATCATGAAACATTATTTACTTCTTCTCGTCATCATTATAGTGGCGGCAAGCTGTTGCACCGTGTTAGCTCAGGAAAAAGCCGCTCTACAGTCCAACGCCACGGTCATCAATCTTCTTCAGGGCAGCGCTGGGAAATCCGTCGAGTTGCACTTGAGATCTGGAGAGAAAATGGGCGGCAGAGTCGCGCAAGTAACAGACAACATCGTCCATCTTTCCAATCTTACTGGCGCTGAATATTTCGACGCCTTCGTCGATGCAAAGGACATTTCTGCCGTAGTCGTCCGTGTCGCCGGCAGATAGCAATTACCGTGACGAACGGATGACGAGACGGTCTTCGGATTATGATGTAGGGCAGGCGCTTCGCCTGCTGTGTCTTGCGGTTGGCAAGCGGAGCGCCTGCTTTACAATTGTTTTTCTTTCCCTCGCACTCTGCGGGAGCACGGCCGCACTTGAAAAATCTGCAGCAATCAACATGGAACAAGTCCCAACATGGTCGGCGAAGGACATGGACTTTTTTCTGCACGGCTCGATGAGCGCCGAAGTGATTCCAGAAAGCGTCCTTCGCGCATTCATGAAAATTTATCCGGACCTGTTCGCGACAAGCGATCTGACGCATCTTGGTTTGATCCCTGATCCTGAATTTGGCTGGCCGGTCGGTCTTAGTCGGGCAAACGTCAAGCATCTCGGCGGGTTGCCGGCGCTCGGCATCAATTGCGCTTCCTGTCATCTTGCCCGGATCACATCGAAATCGGTCAACCAGCCAATTCGCATTCTTGGCGCGACGAGTCATTTCGATGTCGAAAAATTTTTCGGGTCGATTCTCGCCGCCACGTTTAAGACGTCTGACCCCGCGAACATGAAAAGGTTCCTTGCAGTTTATTTGAACGCCGATCCCAAAAAGTTCGATTCAGCGTGGCAAAATCAGGAACAACAGATCATCGCTGCAATCAGGAGCGACCCGCTCGGTGCAAAAGCGGTTGAACCTGGCGAATTGCACAAAATAGACAATGCCGACGTGCGGCAGTCATTCGAACCAAACATAGATCTGGCGGTCCGCGCGCAAGTCATGTTGAAGCTTTTCCACAATATGCGAGCAGCGCTGCACGTTCCCGACCAAGCGCCAGAAAAACCACCGCCCTCTTCCGGGCCGGGACGTAACGACGCGTTCGGCCTTCTTGCCGCAGGCCTGCTGAATCTACCTCAGCCCTATTCGCCGATTAAGTTTGGTTTGGTCTGGAATGTGGATAAGCGGACGTGGGTGCATTGGGACGGCAACACCAAATCGCCGATTGCACGCAATCTGCTCGCGTCGCTCGGACTCGGCGCACCGCTTCATGGTAAACGGGCTGATCTACAGTTCGAGATGGTGAAGCGGCAGACGGATCTCACAGAGAAAATCCGGCCGCCGCGCTACCCATTCTCTATCGATCGCGCAGCGGCACGACGCGGTGCGCCACTGTTCGCATCCAATTGCAATTCGTGCCACGGCGGCCCTGAGAACGACAAACGCTTGTATTCAGTAGCTGAGGTCGGCACCGATCCGCATCGGGCGGAGATGTTCACGCAAAAACTGGCCGACGGCTTCAATCGATTTCTGGCTGAACTTGAAACCGAGGGTTATCAGCCGCCAACGGAAGTGGGAGTACGCAGCACCGGTAAATATTTCGCTGCGACACTGAGCGGCGTCTGGGCACGTTCGCCGTACTTACACAACGGCTCGGTCCGCACGATGCAGGATTTGCTGACGCCGCAGCAGCAACGTGAGGCGCGCTTCCATCGAGGTTCGCGTGCGTTCGATGAAAAAGCGATGGGCTACACAGACGAAGGCGCTTACGTCGTCGACACGAGCGCGAGCGGCAATTCGAACTCCGGTCACGATTATGGAACGAAGCTCTCCCCAGAGGAAAAGCGCGACCTCATCGAGTATCTCAAGACGCTGTAGGAGCGCGGCCCGTCCGCCCCGGTCGGCCCTGTGACGCATCAAACATCCTCGCAAAGAGTTTTGGATTGCCACCTGACGGAAACATTCCAAATACTCGCGACATGATTACTAAAAACATCGGCATGCTTCTGTTGGCGATTTATCTGATCGCTGTGGGAGTCCTCACGTTAACCGGGCTCGGTATCGGCATCATCACTGGTGTGCTGGCGCTGCTAGCCGGAATCTTTATTCTGATCGGCCGTTAGGCATTCAAGATTCGCCGAGCAATCCGATCATCTGCCTGGCGAGCTTCGGCCCGATGCCGCTCTCTTCGTGTTTGAAATAGACGAAGGCGTCAGTCCAGTTTGCGTTTTGCTCGCGCACGAATTCGGACCAGCGTTTCACGTCTTCTTCGGTGTAATCTTCGCGGCGGAGTCGAAGATAACCGTAATCGGCCGTGATCTTCTTTGGTGTCGCAATTGTATCGGTATCAGCAACGCAGAGCGCGATGTTACGCGAGCGAAGCAGATCAAGAGTTGTGTCATCGAACCAAGACTCGTGGCGGAATTCGAATGCGGCGCGCATGGAGGGAAGCTCGCGCAAAAACGAGCTTAAGATGTCTGCGTCTTTTTTGAACGTCGGCGGCAACTGAAACAGCACTGGCCCGAGACGTTCACCGAGATCAGTTACCACTTTGCAGAAATAGTCGAGTGTGTTGGCGCAATCGCGCAATTTTGCCCAATGCGTGATTTTCTGCGGCGCTTTTAAAGCGAAGCGAAATTTCTCCGGGGTTTGCGCTTTCCAGTTTTCGATCGTCTTCTGCGAAGGAATGCGGTGAAACGTATAGTTGATCTCGGTCGTGGCGAATCGGTCCGCATAAAACGAAAGCATCTTCGCCGTGGGCAGATCTTCAGGATAAAAGTTCCCTTTCCATTCCGAGTACTGGAATCCAGAGGTGCCGATCCAGAATTTCATATTCAGCTTTCAGAATAAATCGTCCCTTGTGTAAGACCATGCCAAACAAAACAAAACGCGCTGCGGAGCATCCAGACCGAATACCCAATCCGAATCGGGGTAAAGCGGCAAGCTCTTTGGATTCTCCGATTTAGAAGGGAGAAAGGGCGATTATTACTGCTGCAATTCAACTAACAGAGGGGAAAAGATGAAAAAAATCGTATTGAGCATTGCTTTGGCGTTTGTGGCGCCGTTCGTGTGGGCACAGGTCTCAGAGACTACAACCACGACGACCACGACTGACGCCAACGGAACGATCACCGAGTACACTCCGGGTAACGCGATCGTGCTTAGAGAAACCAGCGGCCCAGTCCGGTATCGCTTCGGCAAAACTGTCACCTACGTGACGCGAGGAGGTAAGGTGTTGGATGAAGACGTTGTAAGAACGAGGGTTAAGGTGGGGGTTCCCGTCCGAGTTCACTACACCGGGACCGGCGACGCTATGGTCGTGGATCGTGTGATCCTAGACGAAGATTAGTATTTAGTCTCGTTCGTCTCCAACGCGCCTTTCTGTTCTGCCAAAAAGCAGGCAGCAAGGCGCGTCTTATTTGGTTTGAGCGACTCTGAGTTGAAAAACGCAAAGACCGTTGTCGATCTGATACACGAATTGTCTATGTTATGAAACTACAAATGAAGGGAAGCTGGAACGAAGTTAAGGGCAAACTTAAACAAAAATACGGTCAGCTGACTGACGACGATCTGACATTTGCAGAGGGCAAAGAGGACGAGCTTCTGGGCCGCCTCCAAAAAAGACTAGGCAGAACAAGAGACGAGCTTCGAGCTGAGATCGAGGGCATGTGATCCCATCTCGATGGGAGCACTGCCTGGCTCAATGCGGTTCTGATTGGAACCGCGTTTGCCATTCGCGCAATCGCGCGATCCGAGTACATGTGGACGACTCTTACGCACCTGGGATCGTTCTTTCGCGGCGCACAACTGCAAGTACCGCCCGCGCGCAGTTTCGTGCTCTCCAGCGCACGCTTCAACGAACTCGAATTGTGAATTTGGAATACCGCGAAGAGGCGGTACCAAACGCTTGGGACTGCTCTCGAAAGCAGAGGCCCCTCAGGTCGACGGTTTGATTCCTAGTACGACGTGAACCTCGTGAGGCACTGAGTCGTCGCGCAAGGTCACGATCTTGTCGGCTACCGGAATTCCATCCAATTCCACGAGAGTGACACCTCGGGAACACTGGTCCGGATTCTCGACTGCAATGTTATAAATGGTGTCCCCGAAACGGTATCGCAAACGGAAACCAGGCCAGTTTTTCGGTATGACTGGATTGATTATTAGCGTATCGCCGTGGCGTTGGAATCCAAGAATTTCTTCAAGCCAGACGCGATAGGTCCAAGCCGCCGCGCCGGTGTACCACGTCCACCCGCCGCGCCCAACCTGGCCGGCTAACGAGTAAACGTCGCCCGCCATAACGTACGGCTCCACCTTGTAACGTTCGCAATCCTTTTCGTCCCTGGCGCGCTCGATCGGATTCAGCATCCGCAAAAATCGAACAGCTTTGTCGCCATCGCCCTGGCGGGCAAAAGCCATGGCTACCCAAGTGGCGGCATGCGCATACTGGCCACCGTTTTCCCGCACGCCTGGCGGATACGCCGTGATGTAGCCGACATCTGCGGTGGTCTTGTCGAAAGGCGGAGTGAAGAGCAGGATCAGGTCATCGGCTTCACGCACAAGCTTTTCCTCCAGCGATCGCAGCGCAACCGCTATGCGATGTGAGTCGCCGGCGCCGGAAATCGCAGCCCAAGTTTGCGGCAGCGAATCGATGCGCGCTTCGGAGTTCTCCTTGGATCCGAGAGGTGTGCCATCGTCAAAGTATGCGCGGCGGTACCAGCTGCCGTCCCAAGCCTGAGCTTCGATAGTCTGCGCGAGTTCCGCCGCGCGGGCACGACACGCTTTTGCTTCATCATCGAGTTGACGCAGGTCGAGCAATTCGGCGAAATCATTGAGGACACAAATCTCAAACCATGCGAGCCAGACGCTCTCGCCTTTGCCGGCGAGTCCGATGCGGTTGAAGCCATCGTTCCAATCGCCCCCTCCGATTAAAGGCAATCTGTGTGGGCCCGCGGTGTTGGCGCGCGCAATGGCGCGCCGGCAATGTTCCAGGATGGTCCCATCGATATGGGAAACGATTGGAATAGATAGGCTTTCGGTCTGTTTAGACTCGAGTAGTTTGGCTTCGAGAAACGGAACTACTTCGTCGAGGATCCCGGAGTCGCCAGTTGTACGGACGTAATGTGCGGTAACGAAAGGAAGCCAGAGAAGGTCGTCACTGATTCGGGTGCGGACGCCAGCGCCTGACTCGGGGTGCCACCAGTGCTGGACGTCACCTTCCACAAATTGGCGTCCGGCCGCGCGCAAAATATGGTCGCGCACAACCTCGGGCGCAGCATGGACTAGCCCCATTACGTCCTGCAACTGATCGCGGAATCCGTATGCTCCGCTCGATTGATAAAGAGCTGAGCGACCCCAGATGCGGCAACCGAGCGTCTGGTAAAGCAGCCATCTGTTGAGCAGAAAATTTGTGGAGAGCTCCGGCGTTTCCACTTGGATCGTACCCAGAAGCCGGTTCCACCAACCGTAGGTCTCCTGGAAAGCAGTTTCGACATTCGCCGGGTCACGAAAGTATTGCACGAGAGAGCGGGCTTTTTCTTCGTCATCCGCCTGGGCGAGGAGAAACGTGACATCGACGGATTGATCCGGATCGATTTCGACCCTGACTTGCAAGGCGGCACAAGGATCCAAACCCGCGCCGGTATCTCCGGTTAATCGTTGATGCTCCATCGCGGCAGGAGTTCGGAGCGAGCAGTTGCGTCCGATGAAGGCCGCGCGGTCGCCCGTAAACGAGTTGGGAGCGGGCGCAGAAGCGGCAACGGCGATGCGCGAAGAGAGCTCTGGCTCGTAGGAGTTGCGAGCAAACAGGCTCTGGCTTTGTAGATCCCATTTCGTGACTACGTGCATGCCGGTTTCCTCGGGATCGGATCCAAGGACAAGAGAAGCGTAAGAGGTGATCGTTAACCTCCGCCGCCGGGACGAGTTGTTACGAAGGCGCAACCGCTGAAGGCGAACGGGCAAGCCGCTGGCGCCATCGACCGGTACGAAGGTGAGCAACATTTGTTCGATCGCATGACTGTTGTGCTCAAAGATGGTGTACCCCTGGCCATGCCTTGCACGATAAGCATCACGCTCACGGATCGGTTGAGGCGTCGGCGACCAAACAACACCCAAGTCGTCATCGCGAATGTGAATCGCGGTTCCTGGCGGGTCGGAGATCGGGTCGTTAAACCAAGGAGTGATGCGATCGGTCTGGCTATTGCTGCCCCAAACAAACTCGGCGCCTGACTCAGAAACCAGTGCCCCGAATTTCGAATTCGCCATGACGTTGACCCATGGAAGCGGCGTTTGCTGATCCGGTGCCAGATAAATGACGAATTCCTTTCCGTCCTCGGTGAAACCACCCAGCCCATTGAAGTATTTCAACTCCATGAAAGGAAGTGGCGCAGAGGGCTCTTCGGAAAACTGGTCGCGCGCCGACAGCAGTTGCGGTTTCACCGCAACCGGTGTAGTCGCCGCAAGTTGTTGGCGCAGTGTGCCGCGAGATGCCACCACAACAATACGAGCCGCAGCCTGAAGTGCGATCAGCTCTTCCTTGGAAATTTTTGCCGCCGAGCGAAGATAAACGCCTCCGGGCTGATCCACGCCGATCAGGTATGCCTGCGCTTCAATGAGCCTGCGCAGATCGGCGGACAGCGGCTCTTCATAGCTTGGCATTTCCTCGCTCACCAGCACAAGGTCAGCCTTCAATCCACGCAAATGCCAAAAGGTGTGCGCAGTCAAAATTTCACGCACGACTTCGATGTCGCGGACGTGGCCGATCATAACGACGATAATCGGCAGGTCGCCGGAAATGCCCTGGCGCCAGAGAGCGCGACGACCTTCCGTGCGGCGGCCGAGACGCGTGGACGGCGGTCGTAGTTGAGCCTGCGGAAAGAGCACGTGAGTTGCCAGTTGACGGAACGTCTGAACATCCCCCGGTCGAATATGAAGCCGGCGCATTTCGAGTTGAGAATGCGTCCACGCTGTCTCGAACGCGCGCGCACAGGTGTGAAACTCCGCATAGCGTTCGACGAGTCCGACGACTGCTTCGCGCGACTCCGCTACCATCGTGACGAGCGCAAATTGAAAGCGTTGGTTTGGCAAGATCGTGACCTGCCGGCGCAGGCTGAAGATCGGATCGAGCACGGCGCCGACCCGGTTTGTCAGATTGCGACTGAGAGCAACGGGGTTTTCCAGCGTGCGGCCTCGGCCGAGGAACTGAGCGCGATCAGTTTCAAACTCAACCGTGCCGCGCAAAGAGGCAGGCTCGGGGACGATCAAGTGCGCGGCCCAAATTGGCTGCTCGTCGGGAGCACGTAAGCGACGATGGGCGAGGAGCGCTTCGCAGTGCGGAAGCCATTCCGTTTCGATGAAAAGCTTGCTGAAAGCAGGATGCGCACGATCAGCGCGGTGCGGCGCAAGGGCGAGTTCGAGATAAGTGGTCAGCTCGAGACGGCACGATTTACGCGAAGTGTTTACCAAACTTATGCGCCGGACTTCGGCGTTGTCTTCCGCGGAGACGACAATTTCAGTAAAAGTCTCGCAGGCCCCGCTTCTCCGCCTGAATTCTGCTTTGTCCGGCGTGAAGCTCCAGCCGTAACGGCGCTCGGGACTCCGCACCGGTTGATGAGTGTTGCTCCAGATCGTGCCGCTTTCCAACTCCCGGACATAACAGACGGCACCCGACGCATCACATGTCGTGTCGGCGTGCCAGCGCGTGACGTCCACATCCAACCAGCGCAAATAGCCGCCGCCGGAATTAGTCACCATGACGGAGCAGGCTCCGTTGGAGAGAAGATGAATCCGCCGCGCGGCGAGGTCGGCCGGTTCCGCAACGATCGGACTGCCGCTGATGGAAATTGCTCGAGGCAAGGGTCGCTCCTCATGCACGTCACCGGTGGTTGGCAAGATTTGTTCCGGGATATGCTCGTGCAAGAGCGGCTCTGTAGCGCGAATCCGCGGGTCGGAATGGAAACGTTTCCGCATCGCATTCTCGTGTAAAGCGTTATTGTAGGCGAGGAGCGACATCCCCTGGTGATGCGCCATATAGCAATGGATGATGATTCCTGCCGCGGTGCGAGGTTCCGTCCGTCGCGAATAGTCGATCGCCTCGTAGAAACCGTGATCGCCGAGTACCGTCGGATTGCCCAGCGCGGCGAGGCGCCGCAAATTTTTCATGGCCGCCGCTGGTTGCACGCCGAGCGCCAGTGCCGTGGCATAAGGCGCAACGACCAACTCCTGTTCCTGTCCGCGCCTCAGCGCCAAGGCCGGTACGCCAAACGCGCGGTATTGATAAACGTTATGCCGATCGAGTGCGCTGAAGGCGGATTCTGAAATGCCCCACGGTGCGCGGCTCTGCTCGGCGTACGCAATCTGGCAGTGCACAGCATCATGACAGGCGCGATCGATTAGCGAATTCTCATGCGTCTGAGTGAACAAGAGCGGCATTAGGTATTCGAACATCGTTCCACTCCAGGAAAGGAGAGGCAGTCGGCCGTAGGCCGCACCAAACGGCCGGCTCAAAGCCCACCAATGTTCAACCGACACTTCTCCGCGGGCGATGGCAAGGAAACTCGTTAGGCGCGCCTCGCTTGCGAGCAAATCATAGAACGAAGTGTCGAGTCGGCGTTGCGCGACTTGATACCCAATTGCGAAAATCCGACGTTCATCATCGTAAAGAAATCGGAGCCCCATATCGCTTTCGAGTTGCTGGCTCTGGGCGATTAATTCGTTCAACTGAGCGAGCTGTTCGGAGGCGGCTTGGCGCGAGCGCTCGACCTCGGTCATCAGAAGATGAAACCACTCACGCAAAGACTGGGAAAGCTCCGGCCCTTCTTGTTGACCGTGAAATGCGAGTAGCGGTAAAAGCCCGGAGATTCCCTCAGTGGCAATGTTTCGCAGCGAAAAGGTGCCACTGAGCGCCTCGCGCCGCCATTCGTGGGCCGTTTCGCCTAACGACGTTAATTGCGACGGAGGCGCCACCAGGATTTCAACCGGCCGAAAATATTTATCGATGACGGTATTCCACGCAGCGACCTGCTTGGCGACTTGATGTGCCCAGTAACTGCGCGGATCGGTTTCGCGCCCATTGAAGAACAGCACCAGGTCCTGCGCGATCGATTGAGCCGCGCGCAAACGCACGATAATTCCCTCCAGATCAACGGGCTCGTCGATAGTCAGCCCTGTCAGGTGCAAAAACGCCGGAGGGTGTTCCGCTTCCTTCATTGCAGCTGCGATTTGCCGCATCACACCGAGCGTGTCGGCAATTCCTCGCAAGGCGCCTGCGTCCAGAAGAGGGCGCGTGGCAAGTTCATTGCAGGTCGCTTCGAGAGTCCAGAGACTCGCGAGAAAATTTCCGCTGTCGACTGTCGAAACATAGCGAGGATGCAACGGCTGGAGTGTCTTCAGGTCGTACCAATTGAAAAGATGGCCTTCGAAACGCTCAAGACGACTCAATGTTTCGAGCGTGCCTAAGTTGCGCGCCACTACGTCGTCGACTGTGATGTAACCAAAGTCGTTGGCCGCTACGCTTGCCACCATCGAAAGCCCGATGTTCGTCGGCGAAGTGCGCATGAAGATTTCACGTATTGGCGTTTCCTGAATATTGTCCGGCGGTAGCCAGGAGGTTTGCGGCCCCACAAAATCATCAAAATATCTCCAGGTTCGTCGCGCGACGGTGCGCAGGAAACTTCGATCATCGGCCGTCAAAATTCCGCCACGCCAGCTCTTCGCCGGGCGATTGATCACAATTACAGCTAACGGAAAGAGAGCCCACAATAAAAGGAACGGCGCCGCAGCTATGATTGCCGCTGTTCCCTGCCAGGCCGCGCCTATGAAAAGCAACACACATGCAGCCGGGATCCAAAGCCGGGTGAGGACGAACTGCCGCTGCTGATTTTTTGCGCGTCGGTGGGCATCTTGTGCAGTCTCCCATTCCAGTAACAACCGGTGCGAAGCGATTCGCCGGTAGGCGACGCGAGTGATGGCATCAAGGGCCATGCCGGCGTGATCCGGGAGAAAGATGATCGCGAATAAGGCGCGCAGCAGGCGGTCGCGCGGTTCCCGCCAGAATCTCGTGCCGGGCGGCGGCGGACGGAACAAAATCGCGAGCAGAGAATTTAGGACTGGCCACAACATCAGAGCGGCGATAATCGCGCTCCAAAGCATTGGTACCGGCGTGAGGAACCAGCCTGCCAGGAGAAGAACAGCCGTGGCCGGGGGCACCAGACTGCGGCGTAGATTGTCGAAAATCTTCCAGCGGTTGAAGATGGAAAGCGGATTACGTTCAACCCTGCCGCCACCCACCGGCACACGCGGCTTCAGCCAATCAATAATTTGCCAATCGCCGCGAATCCAGCGGTGCTGCCGATTCCACCATGCGATGTAACTGCTCGGAAAAACGTCGAGCAGTTCGATGTCTGTCGCCAGGCCGACGCGGACGTAGCTGCCTTCCAGCAGATCATGGCTCAACAAGTGCGTTGCTGGAAATCGCCCAGACAAAACATGATGAAACGTCTGCAATTCGTAAATTCCTTTGCCGTGATAACTGCCTTCACCGATCAGATCCTGGTAGATGTCGGAAACTGCATGGGTGTATGGATCGATCCCGCGCGGATCAGCAAAGATACGTGAGAACCATGTCGCCATGGCGCTCGGGAGCGTGGAACTCACGCTCGGTTGAATGATCGTGTAACCGCGGATCACATGGCGAGCATCGGGCGAAAGCCGCGCCTGATTTAGCGGATGCGCTAGAGTTTCGATCATCCTCCGCGCGGCGCCACGAAGCAGTTGGGTATCGGCATCGAGAGTGATGACAAACCGAATGTCTTCGAGTCGAGTGCGATCACCTGCACAAAGAAATCCTTCCAACTCGGGTGCGGACTCGCCCATGAGGAATCGATTGAGTTGCTCGAGCTTGCCGCGCTTTCGCTCCCAGCCGATCCAACGTTGCTCGCTTTCGCTCCACGAACGCCCCCTGTGAAAAAGAAAGAAGCGGCCGGCGCCGTACTGGCAGTTCAGGTCTTCGATGCCGCGAGCGATGATGTCGATGTACTCAGCATCCTCCGGCATACTTTGCTGCGGTGCGTCGGCAAAATCAGTGAGGAGGGCGAATCGTAGATTTGTGTCCGTATTTCCGAGGTAGCGAATCTCGAGCCGTTCGAGCTCACTTTGCATGGCCGCGGGAGTCGTGAGTAACGTCGGCACTACCACGAGCGTGCGGCAATCGTCCGGAATGCCCTTTTTTTGGAACGACATCTTCGGCAAGACCTGCGGGGGCAGAAGCAAGGTCACTAAATAATTTACAGCCAGCACTGCCAGGTCACTCGCGGGAAGGAGAAGTAAAACACCGAGCAGCCCTAGCGTCACCGGAGAGGCCGATCCTTCGATAAAAACGAGCGGAACCGCTACTATCGCGACCGTGAGCATGAGAACGCTTCCGAAATACGCCCACGTTGCGTGCGCGCGAAGCCATCGGCGCAAGCGTTCCGCGAGCGGCACGGAAGCGCCGGTCGCCCGCTCGAGTGCCAGTCGTCCCGCATCGATCAAATAATAGCCGACGTTTCGAGCGACGTTGTCCTCGGCAGCATTCGCCAATGTCAGCGCCTGACTGATGATTGCCTGTTCTGAATGCTTTGACCATCGGGCGATTTCCTCGACGGCGGTCCGGCAGCGATCGCTTGTTTCAAAATCCTGACGGGCATAAATTCCGGCGGGATCGGAGCTTAATTCGCTTTGCGCCCAGCTGTTCGACTCGAAAAATTCCGGCCATGCGATTTGCGCAATGAGGCGGCAACTATTAATCACATCGGAAAGCGCAGTCTGCTGCACGGCCTGGCGTCGATGTTCCTGCTGCATGACTTCGAGGAGAGGCGCGCGTAGAGAGCGTTCTAGCCACCCACTCACCAGCGGGAGAGCCGCCTCTTCGTAATAAAGATGCGCCATCAGTTCGCTCGCAAAATGCGCGGTAGGCTCAGGATGACGTTCCACCAGTTCTTCCATCATTTTGAGCGACCGCGACGAGCTGTGGCGCGCGGCGGTGATGAGCCGATTGGCCCAAAAATCCGCCTCTTCGCTCTCCCTTTGCTGTTGCTCGATCTGGATCGCGAGCGCACGCAAGCATTCGAGTAACTGCAAACGCAACATCAGCGGCAGAGCCCAGAGTTCTCCGATATCCAGCGGCGTGATCGCCTGAAAAGCGACCAGAAATTTCCGGATGATGTCCGGCTCCAATGCACCGCCGCTCTCCGATACTATTTTCGAGGCAACATGGTAAACACGCGGCAGCCCTGCGAGCGCACCGCTGGCGATGAGAGGCAACTTTCCATAATATTCTCGTGGCAGACTCCGCCGCAGATCAGTCACCTGCTCCCGAATCAAATAAGCATTATCGAGCAGCCACTCCGCCGAAAGGGTGAAGGTCTGGTGCATTTCGGCCGCCATCGTGAGACTCGCGTTCGCCGATTCCAGAGCGCCCTCTACTTCTCGCAACCGGCGCAGAAAGGATCGCCCGCGCGGCTGCGCTTC
>Ga0081455_10002459_pt1 | contig 22060 bp, 26 predicted proteins | sample TabmetS3T2R1_FD_70207 | JGI IMG/M metagenome (GOLD analysis project Ga0081455, IMG submission 70207) | Tabebuia heterophylla rhizosphere microbial communities from the University of Puerto Rico - S3T2R1 | ecosystem: Host-associated > Plants > Roots > Rhizosphere ...
CCGCCGTTGCCGCTGCGCCACTTGCGGGCGTCCGCCAGACGGTGGCCGATTACGTCGCGCTGACCAAGCCGCGGGTCCAGTCGCTGCTGCTGTTCACGACCGTGACGACGATGCTCGTCGCGGGCTCGCCGTCGGTGGGGCTCGTGCTGCTCACCTGTCTGGGCGGCTACCTGTCGGCGGGCGGCGCCGGCGCGATCAACCACGCCTTCGACCGCGACATCGACGCGCAGATGGCGCGCACGGCGAACCGTCCGGTCCCGTCGGGGCGCGTGTCGGCGCGGGCGGCGACGATCTTCGGCTGCGTGCTCGCCGTGCTGTCGGTCGTGGTGCTGGCGACCTGGGTGAATCCGCTGGCGGCCGGTCTGTCGCTGTGCGGCTTCCTCGGCTACACGCTCGTCTACACCGTGTGGCTGAAGCGGCGCACGCCGCAGAACATCGTCATCGGCGGCGCCGCGGGCGCCGTGCCGCCGCTGGTCGGCTGGGCGGCGGTCACCGGCGGGCTCGACGGGATGGCGCTCTACCTCTTCGCCATCGTCTTCTTCTGGACCCCGCCGCACTTCTGGGCGCTCTCGCTGCTCATGAAGGGCGAGTACGAGCGGGTCGGCGTGCCCATGCTGCCGGTCGCGCGCGGCGAGGGCGAGACGCGCCGCCAGATCCTGCTCTACACGGTCCTGCTCTACGCCGTCACGCAGCTGCCGTTCTGCGCCGGCGGCCTGGGCGCGATCTACCTCGTCGCCTCGCTCGTGCTCGGCGGCCTGTTCATCGCCGGCGCCTGGCTGCTGCTGCGCCGGGCCGACCGCCGCACCGCCCTGCGGCTGTACCTGTTCTCGCTGGCCTACCTGGCCCTGCTGTTCGGCGCGATGGTCGCCGACGTGAAGCTGTAGGAGCCTCGCATGGATAGAAACCTCGCACGCAAGAACGTCCGCTCCGGCCTCATCGTCACCGCCGTCTGCTTCTTCATGTTCGGCATGACATTCGTGGCGGCGGCCATCTACATCTCATGAGCGAGCTCGATCCCGAGGTCCCGCCCGCCGGCGAGGAGATCCACCTCCCCGGCGGCAGCGTCCAGCCGGTGCTGCTGGCCTTCGCGATCGCCTGCGCGATCGTGGGCATCACGACGACGATCGTCCTCGTCATCTTCGGGGTCGTCGTGTCGGTGGCGGTAATCATCTCCTGGATCCGCCAGGCCAAGCGCGACATCGACGAGCTGCCGGTCGAGCATCACTAGAGCCGCGCCGAGCGCATCCGCAGTTCGAGCGACCCCTTGCGCGGGAACAGCGCGACGACGATCTTCGTCCGCACGCTCTTGCGCCGCTGCAGCACGCGCTCGCCCGCGGGCGTCGCGTCGAGGCGCAGGCGCACGCGACCCGGGCGCTTGACGCGCATGTCGCCGGTCAGCGTCGTGAGGAACGGGCCGGCGCCGGTGCGGAGCTTGGACGGCAGCGTGACCGACGCGCTCACGCGGCCGGCCTTGGGAACGCTGAGGAGCACGGAGGCCCGGCCGCCGCGCAGACGCTTGGCCTCGAGGATGGCGAGGGGGCGACGGCGGACCTGAGACGCCGGTTCGTCGGCGAAGTCGGGGTCGAGCTGATCACCCGCGTCGTAGTCGTCGAACCATTGGTCCTCCCAGTCGAAGCCGAGGCCGCCGCCGTCGGGATCCTGGGTCTCGTCGCCGAGGCCATCGGCGTCGACATCGGGCTCCTCCACGGCGTCGAAGAGCAGTTCGACGCCGGTGCCGCCGTCCATCCCGCATGGCGCGCACGGCTGGCTGAAGGACTGGATGGCGCCGTCGGGCTTCGGGCGGGCCTTCATGCCGAGGTCGACCTCGCCTGTGCGGAAGAGGAAGCCGATCGAGTCGCCCTCGAGCATCTCCAGGTGCAGGTCCTCGAGCTTCACGAGCGAGCCCGCCGGCGACGTCACCGGCACCGGCACCGAATCGACGACGGTGAGGCTCACGCCGTCGGCGGCCGGGCGCAGGACGGCGATCCGCGGGTCCTCGGTGCCTGCGATCCGCTTCGCCCACACGCTCGCCGAGACGAGCACGCCGCCCTCCGGGGCCTCGACCGTGCCGCGGCGCAGGGCGAACTGGCGGTAGCCGACCATCGTGCCGGGCGGGCACGACGCGCACACCAGGCCGTCGGGCGCGACCGACGTGTCGGGTGACCCGAGATAGCTCGCCGCGTGTGCGCGCGAGGTGCCGAGCGACAGCGCAAGCGCCACCGCCGCTGCGAGGGACAACAGCCCGAGGCGGATCGTCATGCTCGCTCATGCGCGCGAGCGCCGCGGCTGGATCACGCGTCGCGGCGGGCGATCAGCCACAGGGCGACCAGCATCGCGCCCACCGCCCACGCGACGGTGACCGCGATCCCCGTCAGCGGGTCCCCTGGGGCGCCCTGCTCCTGGGCGGCCATGCCGGCCATCGGCGATGCGTAGACGATCGTGTTCGCGACGTTCTCCGGAAACAGCGGGGCAACGATGAAAGGCACGAAGAGGACGCCGAGGACCGCGCTGATCGCAAGCGCGGTGGAGCGCACGATCGTCGCCACGCCAAGGCTCAGCAGCGCGATCAGGACGGGATAGACCGCCGCGACACCGACCTCGCGCAGTGCGTCGCTGTCGCTGAGCGAGAGCCCGTGGTAGCCGCTCGACGAGGTGAAGCCGTTGCCGTGCAGCACCGCGACGCCGAGAGAGAAGGCTGCGACTGCCGCGACCGCGGAGATGGCGAGCATGAGCGCCCCGACGATCGCGGCCTTCGCGATCACCACCTGGCGGCGCCGGGGGTTGGCGGCGAACGTCGTGCGGATCGTCCCCGACGAGTATTCGCTGCAGATCGCGATGACGCCGAACGCGACCGCCGCGACCTGGGCGAGGTAGACGCCCGCGAGGACGATCATCACGACGTCCTCGTTGGGCACGACGTCCGGATGACTGGTCGAAGCGGAGACGCCGCCGATGACGAGCGTCGACGCGAGGGCCGCCAGCAGCGCCCACGTCGTGCTGCGCACCGAGCGCAGCTTCGTCCATTCGGCTTGCAGCGCGGTCATGACGCGCGCGCGGCGTACTGCACCGCGTCCCTCGTGAGTTCCATGTAGGCCTCCTCGAGCGAGGCTCGGTGCGGGGTCAGCTCGTCCAGCCGCAGGCCGCGGCCGGCCATCAGGCCGGCGACCCGGTCCGCGCTCATGCCCCTGATCTCGAGCGCGTCGTGCCCGTTCGTCGTCACGCTCGCCCCCGCGGCCGCCAGCAGCGCCATGGCCGCGCCGGGGTCCGGGGTGCGGACGGTGACGCCGTCACCCGATGCCGCACGCAGCAACTCGGCGACGCTCGTGTCGGCGATGAGCCGCCCGCGCCCGATGACGACGAGGTGATCGGCCGTGCCCTGCAGCTCGTTCATGAGATGGCTCGAGACGAGGACCGCGCGGCCCTCGGCGGCGAGGCCGCGCAGGAAGCCGCGGATCCAGCGCACGCCCTCGGGGTCAAGGCCGTTGACGGGCTCGTCGAACATCAGCACCGGCGGATCCCCGAGCAGGGCGGCGGCGATGCCGAGCCGCTGGGCCATGCCCAAGGAGAAGCCGCCGGTGCGGCGTTGCGCGACGTCGCTCAGCCCGACGAGCGCGAGGACCTCGTCGATGCGGCCGCGCGGCAGCCCGTTGCTCTGCGCCAGCCACAGCAGATGGTCGTGGGCGCGCCGCCCCGGGTGCAGCGCGCCCGCGTCTAGGAGGGCGCCGATCTCGCGCAGCGGGGCGCCCAGCTTCCCGTAGTGCCGGCCGTTGACCAGGGTGCCGCCGGCGTCGGGAGCGTCGAGGCCGAGGATGACGCGCATCGTCGTGGACTTGCCGGCGCCGTTGGGCCCGACGAAGCCGGTGACGCGCCCGGGACGCGCGGTGAAGGACAGGTCGTCGACCGCGACGGTGGCGCCGTAGCGCTTCGTGAGACCCACGACTTCGATCGCCTGCTCCATGGCACGCGAAGGTACGAAGCGGCGGCGGCCGCGTCGTCCCGCGCGCGAGCGGTCTTTCGAGTCCCCCGAAAGAGCGATGCGGATGTCGGGCCGGCGCGTGACAATCCCCGCATGCGAGCGCTCGACGCGGCACGGCGCCTGCTGGCCGACCCGGACCGGCCGTGGGTGCTCGCGATCGTCCTCGCGTTCGCCGCGATGCTCCAGCTCGCGCTCGCTGACGCCTATCAGAACTCGGTCGTCGCGAACCTGCTCGCGACCCTGCCGCTCGGGCTCATCCGCCGCCAGGTGCTCGTCGCCGCCTGGCTGGTCACCGCGGGGACGTGGCTCGTCCTCGCCGACGGTGACGCGATCGCGACGTTCGGCGGGCTCGCGTCGCAGGCGCTCGCCGCCTACTTCGTCGCGGCGCAGTGCCGTCGGGTGGCATCGGTGCTGCTCGCGGTGCCGTTCCTGCTTGCCGCGGCCTCCGGCATGGGCCAGGGGCGGCTGTCGGGCCTGCTGGTGCTCGCGCTCGTCGTCGGCGCGCAGTTCGCCGGCGACGCCCGTCGCCAGCGCGGGGAAGCGATCGCCGAGCGCGACGCCACGCGCCGCGCGATGACCGACACCCTCCGCGAGCAGGCCGCGGCCCAGGAGCGCGCCCGCATCGCGCGCGAGCTGCACGACGTCGTCGCCCACCACGTCTCGATGGTGGCGGTGCAGGCGGAGACGGCGCGCCTGACGACCGAGGGGATGCCGCCCGAGGGCCGCGAACGGCTCGCCGCCATCGGCGACACCGCCCGCGACGCGCTCACCGAGATGCGGCGCCTGCTCGGCGTGATGCGCACCGACGTGCCGGGCGAGGCAGAGCTTGCGCCCCAGCCGGGGCTCGCCCGCCTCGACGAGCTCCTCGACGACGCTCGCGCGGCCGGCACCGACGTGCGCCTGCACGTGGACGGCGATCCGGTCGCGCTGCCGCCGGGTGTCGACCTCACCGCCTACCGCGTCGTCCAGGAGGGCTTGACCAACGCCCGCCGCCACGCGCCGGGCGCCGCGGTGGACGTCGACATCGAGTACCTGGACGAGGTCGTTCGCGTGCGCGTGCGCGACAACGGCCCCGGCCCGTCGGGCACCGGCGACGGCGGCCACGGCCTGGTCGGGATGCACGAACGCGTCGCGATGGTCGGCGGCAGGCTGCGCGTCGGGCCGGGTGCCGGGGGCGGCTTCGCCGTCCAGGCCGACCTTCCGACCGGAGCGCCGCCTCCGTGACCATCCGCGTCGTCGTCGCCGACGACCAGGACGTCGTCCGCGCCGGCTTCGGCGCGCTGCTGGACACCCAACCCGACATCACGGTCGTCGGCACCGCGGGCAACGGCGCCGACGCGCTGCGCATCTCGCGCGAGCAGCGCCCCGACGTCGTCGTCATGGACGTCCGCATGCCGGTCATGGACGGCATCGAGGCCACGCGCGCGTTGACCGCCGACGGCGACGGCGCCCCGCGCGTCCTCGTGCTCACGACCTTCGACCTCGACGAGTACGTCTACGACGCGCTGCGCTCGGGGGCCAGCGGCTTCCTGCTCAAGGACGTCACCGCGGAGCGGCTCTTCGACGCGGTGCGGGTCGTCGCGTCAGGCGACGCCTTGCTCGCCCCGGCGGTGACCCGCCGCCTGATCGGAGAGTTCGCGAGGATGCAGCCGGCGCCGCCGCCCGAGCGGCTCGGCGAGCTGACCGCGCGCGAGACCGAGGTCCTGCGCCTCGTCGCGGAGGGACTGTCGAACCGCGAGATCGCCGAGCGCCTCGTGGTCGGCGAGGAGACGGTCAAGACCCACGTCAGCCGCGTGCTGATGAAGCTGGGCCTGCGCGACCGCACGCAGGCGGTCGTGACCGCCTACGAATCCGGGCTCGTCGTCCCGCGCGCCGGGCCTCAGGCGGCGGCGCCGTAGGGGGCGCTGACGGGCACGTCGCAGATCGCGCCGTCGTCGGTCCAGCAGCGCACGATGTCGCGCATCGACAACAGGCCGGCGACCTCGCCCCCGTCGGTGACAACGAGGTGGCGGAAGCCGCCCTGGACCATCGCGACGGCCGCCTCCTCGAGCGACCAACCGGGCGCCGCGAAGACGATGTCCGAGGTGAGGTGGTCGGCGACGCGCTCGGCGTCGATGTCCTGGCCGCGACCGAGCGATTCGAGCAGGTCGCGCTCGGTGATGATGCCGGGCCCCGGGCTGTCGGGGTCCATCACCACCGCGGCGCCTACGCGGCGCGCCGCCATGAGCCGGGCTGCTTCGCGCAGCGTGTGCCCGGGCCCGACGGTGAGGACCACCTTGCTCATCCCGTCACGTACCTGCATGTCGCTGGCTCCTTCGGAGGGGCTAGCTTGCAACGATTGCCTCAATCTACCATCGACCCCGGCCGTGTCCAGCGCGCCTGCACCTTTTGTCCCGGGCCTGGTGCCGATATCGCGCCGAGTCACGCCTGACTTCCGCGGGTACCGACGCGTTGATCTTTCACATGCAGCGCCCAGCGACCATCCGCCACCGTACGAGCCTCTACGAGGAGGCCACGGCGATCGTGCAGCGGGAGTACGCCTCCGACCTGAGCCTCGACGACATCGCGCGGCGCGTGGCGTCAAGTAGGCGCCAGTTGCAGCGTGCCTATGCAGAGATCGGCAACACCACGTTCCGCGAGCACCTCACGGCGGTGCGGATGGAGCGCGCGGCCGACCTGTTGCGCTCGCGCGGGCCGACGGTGCGCGAGGTCGCGCACCGCGTCGGCTACCGCCAGCCGGCGCAGTTCGCGAAGGCGTTCCGCCGCCACCACGGCACGTCGCCGTCGGCGTTCCGCGCTCGCAGGCCGCCGATCGCGGGCGAGGGCCCGCCGCGCATCGCCGCTCAGCCTTTCTGACGGTCAGGAGGGCGACCGTACGTCGTTGCGCTCTGTCGCGGGCGACGCATAGGATGCGGCGGGCATGCCGCAGGAGAGCACGCCGCGTCGTGAGCGCAAGCGAACGGTCCAGCAGATGGTTGTCGTCGGGGTCATTGCGACCGCGATCGGCATCACCATCGGCCTGCTGATCCCCTGGTTCCCGCCCGCGGACTCGACCCAGGCGGACAAGATCGACACCCTCTGGGACGTCCTGATCATCGCCACGGTGCCGATCTTCGTGCTCGTCGCGGTGGTCGTCGGCTTCTCGGTCATCGAGTTCCGGATGCGGCCCGGCGAGGAGAACCTCGACGGCCCGCCAATCCACGGCAACACGAAGCTCGAAGTGATCTGGACCGCGGTTCCGGCGATCCTCATCGTCGGCCTCGTCACCTACGCCTACATCGTCCTGCACGACATCGAGAAGGCCCCGGCCGCCGGCAACGAGCGCGTCGTCACGGTCACCGGCCAGCAGTTCGCGTGGTCGTTCGCCTACAACGAGGGCGGCAAGAAGTTCACGACCGCGCAGCTGTACCTGCCGGCCGGCGAGTCGGTGAAGTTCGACGTCCAGTCGAAGGACGTCATCCACGACTTCTGGGTCCCGGACTTCCGGATGAAGATCGACGCGGTGCCGGGGATCACGACCCATTACCGCGTCACGCCGAAGAACCCGCAGGCCATCGGCGACCACGCGATCGTGTGCGCCGAGCTGTGCGGCCTGGGCCACGCCTTCATGCGCCAGACCGCGCACGTGCTCTCCAAGCCCGACTTCGACAAGTGGCTCGCGAAGATGACCGCGCCCAAGCCCGCGGGTGGCGGTGGCGGTGCGGCCGGCGGGGCCGCGGTCGACGCCAAGCAGCTCTTCACCGCGGGCGATGCCGATACCGGCGCGACCGCCTGCGGCAGCTGCCACACCCTGGCCGACGCGGGCACCACGGGCACGACCGGGCCCGATCTCGACAAGGTCCTCAAGGGCAAGGACGCGGCGTTCATCAAGGAGTCGATCCTCGACCCCAACAAACAGATCACGCAGGGCTACCAGCCCGGGATCATGCCCCCCAACTTCGGCGATACGCTGTCGCCACAGCAGGTCGACGCGCTCGTGAAGTACCTGTCGGAGGTGACGAACAAGTGAGGTCAAGCGGCTGATGGCCGTCGCACTGCGTACGGCTGGATGGTGGCGGGCCCTGGCATTCATCGTGCTGGGCGTCGCGTTCTCGTATGGCCTGAGCATCGGCCTGCGGGCGCTCTTCAGCTACCACCCGCTGCTCGACGGCGAGTCGGTGCTGACGATCGGCCTCCTCGCGGTCCCGATGTTCTTTCTGGTCGGTCTCGGCTGCTTCGATTACTGGTTCTACTGGGCCGCCGGGCGCAAGTCGCGGCCCGAGGACCACTCCGGCCACGGCGCCTACTCGTGGAAGGACTACTTCCGCCCCAACACCGACCACAAGGTGATCGGCGTCCAGTACGTCGTCACCTCCTTCTTCTTCCTGTTCGTGGGCGGCCTGATCGCGATGCTGATGCGCGCCGAGCTCGCGGCGCCGGGCCGCCAGTTCGTCGACGCGAACACCTTCAACGGCCTCTTCAGCGTCCACGCGTCGCTGCTCATCTTCCTGTTCGTCATCCCGGTGTTCGCCGGCCTGGCGAACTTCGTGCTGCCGCTCATGATCGGCGCGCCGGACATGGCGTTCCCGCGGCTGAACGCGCTGTCCTACTGGCTTCTGCCGGTGGCGGGCCTGATGATGCTGGCGTCGTTCCTCGCCCCCGGCGGCTCGTTCGCCAGCGGCTGGACCGCCTACGCCCCGCTGAGCACCTCGGCGCCGATCGGGCAGGAGTTCTTCACGATCGGCGTGCAGTTCGCGGGCGCGTCGTCGATCGCCACCGCGCTGAACTTCCTGGTGACGATCATCACGATGCGCGCGCCCGGCATGTCGTTCTTCCGCATGCCGCTGCTGGTCTGGGCGAACTTCTCGACCTCGCTGCTGGTCGTCATCGCCACGCCGTTCATCGCCGCCTCGCAGTTCTTCGTCCTGCTCGACCGCGCGCTGGGCTTCAACTTCTTCAACCCGGACAAGGCCGGCGACGTGCTGATGTACCAGCACGTCTTCTGGTTCTACTCCCACCCGGCCGTCTACATCATGATGCTGCCGGGCTTCGGGATCATCAGCGAGATCATCGCCGTGAAGGCGCGCAAGCCGATCTTCGGCTACCGCATGATGGCCTTCTCGCTGCTGGCCATCGTCGTGCTCGGCTTCACCGTGTGGGCCCACCACATGTTCGTGTCGGGCATGCAGCCGTGGATCCGCGTGCCGATGATGGTCACCACGGCGATCATCGCGGTGCCGACCGGGATCAAGATCTTCTCCTGGCTGGCGACGCTGTGGCGAGGGGTCCTGCACCTCGACACGCCGATGCTGTTCGCCCTGGGCTTCCTGACGATGTTCACCTGCGGCGGGATCTCCGGCGTGATGCTGGCGATGATCCCGCTGACCATCCACGTCAGCGACACCTACTTCATCGTCGCCCACATCCACTACGTGCTCTTCGGCGGATCGCTCTTCACGATCTTCGCCGGCGTCTACTACTGGTTCCCGAAGATGACGGGCCGGATGTTCGACGAGCGGCTGGGCAAGCTGCACTTCTGGCTGACGTTCGTCTTCTTCAACCTGACGTTCGGCCCGATGCACATCATCGGCGTCGAGGGCATGCCGCGGCGGGTCTCGGACTACGCGTCGAAGTTCGCCGACTGGAACCTCTTCATCTCGATCTCGTCGTTCGTCCTCGGCCTCAGCTCGCTGATCTTCGCCTACAACATCATCACGTCGTGGCGCGGCGGCCCGCGCGCGACGGCGAACCCGTGGCGCGCGCTGACCCTCGAGTGGCAGGTCTCCTCGCCGCCGCCGGTGTTCAACTTCGACGCGGTCCCGACCGTGGTCGGCGGCCCGTACGAGTACGGCGTCCCCGGCGCGGTGCACGGTGTCTTCAAGGGCGCGGAGGTCCCCGCACCCGCGGGCACCCACGCGAGAACCACGGCGGAGTAGGAGGGCGAGCGCATGAAGACCGTTCTCGTGGTCGCCAACGAGACGCTCGGCGGCCGCCCGCTGCTCGAGAACATCAAGGAGAAGGCCGCCCAGGAGGAGATCCGCCTGGTGGTGTGCGTGCCGCGCACCAACCCGCGGCAGGGCAACATCATCTACGACGAGGCCGTGTTCGACGCGGCGCAGGTGCGCATCGACCTCGCGCGCAAGGTGCTGCGCGAGGAGGGCATCGAGGCGATCGGCGAGGTTGGCGATCCCGATCCGTACACCGCGACGATGGATGCCATCGCCGAGCACAACCCCGACGAGATCGTCATCTCCACTTACCCGGCCGCGTCGTCGGGCTGGCTGCGCCGCGACCTCGTCGAGCGCATCGCCGAGGCCACCGCGATCCCGGTGGAGCACGTCGTCGTCGACCTCGACCACGAGGGCCTGCCCTTCGGCGTCACGCTCGGCGTCGCCAACCGCACTGCGGCCTCCCCCTCCTTTCTGGACGCGCTCAAGGCGCGCGCGACCGACGTCGAGCGCCACGTCTTCATCTTCGTCGTGCCCCAGGAGGGCGGCCACGGCGTGGCGGCGCGTCAGGCCCGCGCCCGGCTGACCCAACTCATCGACCGCGCGCGCGCCGCCGGCCTCATCTGCGCCGGCATGATCGGCGACCCCGACCCCTACACAGCGGTCATGAACGCCGTCCAGTTCTTCCGCGTCGACGACATCGTCATCTCGACGCTGCCGGCCACGCGCTCGGGCTGGATGCGGGCGGACCTCATCGAGCGCGTCCGCCGCGCGACCAACAAGCCCGTCGAGCACGTGGAGGCCGCCGAGTCGGCCGAGGCGGCGGCGTAAGGAGCGTCATGGAAGCCGCCTCGATCGCCCACGCAGACCACGAGCACCACGGCCCGCCCGCGGCCAACCGGTCGTCGCGGGTCGAGCCCCAGCTGCTGGGGATGCTGCTTTTCATCATCTCCGAGGTGATGGTCTTCGGGGCGTTCTTCACGGCCTACTTCTTCATCAGGGTCGTGGCGGGCGACCAGTGGTTCCCGGTCGACGGTCACAGCCTTCCGGTGGCGGTCGCGGGCGTGAACACCGCGATCCTGCTCTCGTCGTCACTGACCATGCACTGGGCCCAGACGTCGATCAAGAACGGCAACCGCTGGGGCCTGAAGGCCGGGATCCTCTCGACCTTCCTGCTGGGCTGCACCTTCCTCTTCATCCAGATCAACGAGTACGTCCACATCGGGTTCGCCGGGCACGACTTCGCCCAGGCCTCGGTCTTCTACGGGCTGACCGGCCTGCACGGCGCGCACGTGTTCGTCGGCCTGACGCTGCTGGCGATGGTCACCGTCCGCTCGTTCAGAGGGCATTACACCCCTGAGGAGCACCGCGGCGTCGAGGTGCCGGGCATCTACTGGCACTTCGTCGACGTCATGTGGGTGATCGTCTACTCGTCGGTCTACGTGCTGTAGTGCTGAACCCCCTGCGCTCGGAGGCGGAGGCGTTCCGGGCGCTCATCTGGGTCGTTGCGGTCGTGGCCGCGATCGTCGTGATCGTCCTGCTCGCGCGGACGTTCTTCTGAGTTAGGCTCGCGCTCAGGTGCCCCGCGCGGCCGTCAAGTACGCGGTGTCGGTCGCCATCCTCGCGGCCCTGTACTACGGCGCCGCGAAGCTGGGGCTGCGGCTCGCGTACCTGAACGGGGCGGTGACGGCGCTGTGGCCGCCGGTCGGGGTCGGCATCGCCGCGCTCGTGCTCTACGGCCCGTGGCTGTGGCCGGGCATCGTCATCGGCGACCTCCTCGTCGCCGACTACTCCACCCCGCTGGGCACGGTGCTCGGCCAGACGGCCGGCAACACGCTCGAGGTGCTCGTCGCGGCCCTGCTGCTGCGCCGACTGGTCGGGGATCGTCCCACTCTGGAGCGTGTGCGCGAGGTCTTCGCGCTGGTCGCGTGCGCCGCGGTCGGCACGGCGATCAGCGCGACCTTCGGCGCCACGTCCCTGCGGCTCGGGAACGTCATCACCCCGAGCGAGTTCGGCGAGGTGTGGCGGACGTGGTGGCTCTCGGACCTCTCGGGTGCACTCGTCGTCACGCCGCTGTTCCTCACCTGGGCGACGCGCGGCCTGTCGCGCTTCACGCGGCGCGACCTGCTCGAGGGCGCGGCGCTGCTCACGGTCCTCGTCCTCCTGGCCGAGGTGCCGTCCCAGCGCGACGTGCCCTACATCGTCTTCCCGGCGCTCATCTGGGCGGCGCTGCGCTTCGGGCCGCGGGGCGCCGCCACCGCGATCGTCGTCGTCTCCTCGCTGACCGTGTGGAACACGGCGCACAACGCCGGGCCGTTCGTGCGGGCGTCGATCACCGACAGCCTGCTGTCGAGCCAGCTGTTCATCGCCGCCGCCGCGCTCACCTCGCTCGTGCTCGCCGCGGTCTCGGCCGAGCGCACGCGCGCCGACGAGGCGCTGCGCAGAAGCAGCGAGCGCCTGCGGTCGATCGTCCAGTCGATGGCCGAGGGCCTCATCGTCCGTGACGTCCGCGGGCGCATCACCACCTGCAACGCCGCCGCGGAGCAGATCATCGGGATGCCGATCGAGCGCCTGCGCGGACAGGCGCCCGACGCGATCTTCGCGCACGCGGTCGACGCGGAGGGCCGCCCGGTCTCCGGCGGCGAGCTCCTCGGCGATGCGACGCTGGCCACCGGCGAGCCGGAGTCGGGGCTCGTGGCGCGCCTGCGCCGGCCGGACGGCGCCGAGGTGTGGGTGTCGGTCAGCTCGGGCCCGGTCCTCGACGCGGGCGGTCGGCCGGAGGGCGTCGTCTCCACGCTGAGCGACGTCACGAGGCGCCACGAGCTCGGCGACGAGCAGACCGCCCTGCGCCGGATCGCCACGCTCGTCGCCGCGGAGGTGCCCCCCGCCTCCGTCTTCGAGCGGGTGACGGAGGAGGTGGCGCGCCTGCTCCGGACGCCGAGCGCGAGCCTCGTGCGCTACGAGGACGACCGGCACGTGACCCTCGTGGGCGCGTGGCGCGAGCCGGGGAGCGACATCAACCCCGTAGGGACGACGCTCGCCCTCGACGGCGACTCGGTCATCGCGCGCGTGCTGCGTACGCGAGAGGCCCAGCGCATCGACGACTACGAGCGCGCCGGCGGCACGGTCGCCGAGCAGCTGCACACCCTCGGCTACCGCGCCTCGGTGGCGGCGCCCGTCACGGTCGGCGGCAGGCTGTGGGGCGCGCTGATCGCCTCGACGCGAAACCCGCAGGGTCTGGCCGAGGGCTCCGAGCGGCGCCTGTGCGACTTCGCGGACCTCGTGGCCCAAGCCCTCTCCAACGCGGACGCCTACGACAAGCTCGCGGCCTCGCGCGCTCGCATCGTCGAAGCCGGCGACGCCGAGCGGCGGCGGCTCGAGCGCAACCTGCACGACGGCGCCCAGCAGCAGCTCGTGTCGCTCGCCGTGCAGCTGCGCCTCGCCGAAGCACGCTTGGAGCGCGATCCGGCCCGGGCCCGGGAAGAGCTCGTGGGCGCCCGTGAGCAGCTCGGCCACGCGCTCGACGAGCTGCGTGAGCTTGCGCGCGGCATCCACCCCGCCATCCTCACCGACGGCGGCCTGGCGCCCGCGCTGTCCGCGCTCGCGACGCGCGCTTCGGTCCCGGTCGAGATCACCGACGTGCCGGGCGAGCGCCTGCCCGAGCCCGTGGAGGCCGCCGCCTACTACCTCATCGCCGAGGCGGTCACCAACGTCGCCAAGCACGCCCAGGCCTCGCACGTCTCGGTGAGCGTGCGCCGGGACAACGGGCGGGTGGTCGTCGACGTGGTCGATGACGGCGTCGGCGGCGCCGACGCTGACGCGGGGTCAGGCCTGCACGGGCTGGCCGACCGCGTCGAGGCGCTGCACGGGCGCCTGCACATCGACAGCCCGCGGGGCGGCGGCACGCGCATCGAGGCGCAGATCCCCGTGGGCTGATTACTTGACGGTGAGCTTGCCCTCCATGCCGGCGGCGCGATGGCCGTCGACCGAGCAGTAGAACGTAAACGAGCCGGCGGGGAAGTCGGCGGTGAACGAGCCCGTGCCGCCGTTGTCCACCTGCTGGCTCTTGCCCTTGCCGTCGATGACGATGTCGTGCGGCGTACCGGACTTGTTCTGCATCTTGATCGTGATCTGACCCGCCGTCGCGGTCGCCTTGTTGGTCACGTAGGAGAGCTGCCCGGTCGGGTCGGCGTCGATCTGGAGCGTGCCGTTGGACTCGACCGCGGGCTTGCCGGTGCCGGGCTTCTTGACCGCCTCGGCGAGCACGCCAGTGTCCTTGCCGGGCTTGGCGACCGACTGGGCGACGTAGTTCGCCACGTCATAGGCGTCCTGTCCCTCGACGAGCTTGGCCGGCATGGGGCTGTTCTGGTTGGGATGCAGGATCCAGCCGTGGACCGCGCCGACGAAGTCCGAGCGCTCCATCCCGTCCTTCAGCGCCCGCTGAAAGGCCTCGTCGAGGTTGGGCCCGACGGTGCCCTTCGTCTCCGCGCGCGCGAGCGTGTGGCACGAGCCACACTTGGACACGAAGAGCTGCTTGCCCGCGACGACGTCGGGATTGCCGCCGCCGGACTGGACCGAACAGGAGGCCAGGGCCAGCGTCGCGCCGACCGCGGCCAGCCCTGCAAGTGCGAGCCGTGGACCCATCAGGCGCGGCACTCTATCTCAGGAAACGGGCGGCAGAGCCGTCAACCGACCCTCGGTCGCGGCGATGACCGCGTTGGCAACGCCCTCCCACGAATAGCGCTCGCGCGCGGTGGCGACCAGCGCTGCCCGCGTGCGCTCGCGGAGGTCCTCCGGCGCCTGCAACCACGCGGTGACCCGCTCGGCGATCGCACGCACCGCGCCGTCGTCGACCGGGAAGGACAACCAGCCGCGCGCCTGCTCGGGCACTCCAGCCGCGAGCACCGCGCTCACCTCGGCCGCGCCGGAATGGCCGGCGGAGACCGGAAGCGCGCCGCAGGCGGCCGCCTCGGCCGCGACCATGCCGAATGCCTCGGGGAACGTGCTGGGGAAGACGAGCGCCTCGGAGCCGGCGAGGAGCGGCGCGAGCTCTTGGTGCTCGAGGCGGCCGGTGAGCACGATCCGCCGCGGGAGCTCGCGCGCCGCCGCCCAGTAGGCATCGTCGGTGGTGTCGAGGAAGGCGAGCAGGTGGCGCAGCGGCTCGCGAGGACCGCCCTCGAGCTCGCGCCCCGCGCGCGCGATCTCCTCGACCCGGGCGCGGTCGCCGGCGGCAAGCGCGGCGATGAGCCGCTCGAGCGCGTCGTGATAGGCGCCGAAGCCCACGACGACAAGGCGTGCCTCGGGAACGAGCGGCCAGGCCGCAACGAGCAGGTCGATGCCCTTGGAGACGATGAGCTTGCCGATGAAGCAGACGAGGCGCTCGCCGCCGATGTCGAGGGTCTCGAGCGCCCGCGCGGCTTCGACGGGATCGCGAGCGAACGCGCCCTCGCCCTCCCGGCCGGTGGCCGCTGACAGGGTGCGGGCAATCGCGCGGACGTCGGCGGCGGGGTCAGCACGCGGACGGAACTCGGCCACGTCGACGCCTGGCGGCGCCAAGCGGGTGCGGGCGGGCAGCTCGGGGTCGTCCATGGCGGCCCACAGCGATTCGCCGGTGTGGCGCGAGCCGACGAGCACCGCGCTCGCGCCGGTGAGCCCCTCGCCCGCCCATGGCAGGAAGCGCGGGGGATCGCGCTTGACGACGTACTCCAGCCCGCTCCCATGGATCTTCGCGGCATACGGGGTCCTGCCCTCGAGGCCACGCGCAAGGATCGCGGGCCCCATCACGAGGTGGTTGGCCAACGCGACGTCGGGCCTCGCGCGAGCGCACACGTCGCGCACGGCCGCCACGTTCGCGGCGACGTACGCCTCGACCTCGTCGTCGCTGCACTCTAGGAACGTCCGCGCCTCGACGCCCTCGTAGCGGTCGAGGACGTACACGGGCAGCAGCCCGCCGATGTCGGGGCGCCAAGCCGTGACTCGCACGGGCTCGCGGAGCACCTCGACGCGCGGCTCGCCTCCCTCCCATGTCCCGACCGCGTCCACGAAGTGCAGCTCCTCCGGCCGGCGCTCCTGCGACAGGAGGTCGACCGTGTGGCCGCTGCGGGCCAGCGCGGCGCAGAGCTCGGCGTTGTAGACGTTGGAGCCCGTCCCGCGCAGCAGATAGCCATGGAAGACGAGCACGCGCATGCTGGCGGGCAGGTTAGTAAGGTGCCCCGATGGCCCCTGGTCAGCGATATCGCATGCGCACGCCCTCGACCGGGCGTGAAGTCGTCATCGAGGCCGAGCCCGGGCACGTCTACACCGATCGCGAGACGGGTGAGGAGCTCGAGGTGCTCGGTCAGGTCCTGCCGCTGGCGCCGTCGAAGTCGCATCTGCCGTGGGCCATCGAGAACCTCCGGTTCTGCACGTGGTGCGACCAGCTCGCCCAGCGGGACCTCAACGATTGCCCCACCTGCGGCCGCCGCATGGCGCCACTTCAGTCCTAGTTCGCCTCTACCCTCTGTCTCCATGTTGCGCACGTCCGTGCTCGCACTTCTGGCTGTTGCCGCGCTCGGCGTGAGCGCCTGCGGCAGCGATCAATCGGCTACCGACGTCACTCCCAAGGCGGTGCCCGCACTGGCGCTGCCGCAGGGCACGGACGCCCTGGCCAGCACCTCGTCGGGCTCGTCGTCGGACCAGGCGTCGAGCTCGAGCGACCAGACGTCGACCACGTCGACCGACCAGACGCAGACGACGACGCAGCCGCAGGCGTCCAGTGGCACCGGCACGACGGCCCCCCAGACCACCACCCAGCAGCAGCAGCAGCCCGCGCAGAGCGGGACGGGCGGCACGTCGACCGGCGCAACGGGCGGCGCAGGGTCCGGCGGCACGTCGGCCGGCGGCACGTCCGGCGGTACTTCGACCGGCGGGTCCGGTGGCTCTGGTGGCACGGGCGGCGTCCAGCCCGACGAGTTCAGCCAGTTCTGCAAGGACAACCCGGGCGCTTGTTAGCCGGCGCTGGGGAGCTCGACCCCGCGTCCGTCGATCCCGATCCGATCGCCCAGTTCCGGGCGTGGTTCGCGGCTGCCCGCGACGCGGGGATCTACGAGCCCGAGGCGATGACGGTCTCCACCGTCGGCGCCGACGGACGCCCGTCGTCGCGGTTCGTGCTGCTGCGCGGCCTCGACGAGCGCGGGTTCGCGTTCTTCACGAACTACACGTCGGCGAAAGGCCGCGCGCTCGAGGCGCACCCCTACGCCGCGCTGACCTTCGGCTGGCTGACGATCCACCGCTCGGTGCGGGTCGAGGGGCCGGTCGAGCGGCTGCCCGAGCACGAGAGCGACACGTACTTCGCCTCGCGCCCGCGGGGCGCGCAGCTCGGCGCCTGGGCGTCGCCGCAGAGCAGCGTGCTCTCGGAGCGCGACGAGCTCGACCGCGCGCTGGCCGAGGCCGAACGGCGCTTCGAGGGCGGCCCGGTGGCGCGCCCGCCGCACTGGGGCGGCTTCCTCGTCCGCCCCGAGCGCATCGAGCTGTGGGAGGGCCGCCCGAACCGCCTCCACGACCGCGTGCGCTACACGCGCGCCGGCGACGGGTGGCGGATCGAGCGGCTGGCGCCCTGACACGGTCGCTCGGCCTCACGGCGCTCCCATCGCCGGGTCGTTACGGTCCCGGTGACCAACAAGGAGGATCACGGTGAGCGTGGAGGACCCGCAGGGACCTTTCGTCTTGTGTTACGACGGCTCCGAGACCGCCGAGCGGGCCATCCGCGTGGCGCCGGTGGTGACCGGCCGCGGCCGCCCCGCGCGCGTCCTCTACATCTACAAGCCCACCGAACGATCGCTCGGGATCGCGCAGGCGGTGACCGGCGGGCGCATCGACGCGCCGGTGAGCAGCGAGGCGGAGGCGCACGACGTTGTCGATGCGGGCGTCGCGATCGCCCGCGAAGCCGGCTTCGACGCCGAGCCACTGCTGCTCGATGCCGACCGCAAGACGGCCGAGATGATCGCGGCCACCGCCGAGGACCTCGACGCGCCGGCGATCGTCATGGGCCAGCGCGGGATGTCGGGGCTCAAGAGCGCGCTGCTCGGGAGCGTGTCGCGCAGCGTCGTCGACGCGTACCACCGCCCCGTGATCATCGTGTAGACCGTCTCGGCGGTGTTGTCCTAGCCCGCGGGCGGCTGCGCCGGCGGCGGCTGCTGCGCGGCGGGCACCGGCGCCGTGACGAGCGTCGCGGAGTAGGCCAGGCGGGCAGTCCTGTAGAGGCAGAAGTACTGGGCCAGCTGATTGGGCTGGGTCTGCGTGGTCAGCGTCGAGGTGTCCTCGCAGGTGCCCTTGCCGCGGCTGGCGCGCCAGGACGTGTCAGCGCCGAGGCCGACCGCGAGCGCGGGAGCCCAGGTGGGCACCGTGAGCGCGACGACCCAGCCCTTCTTGACCGGGATCGACTTCGCGAGCGGGAACTGCACCGTCGTGCCGAAGAACGGCGCGAGCTTCTGCGGGTCGCCCTGTCCGACCGCGCGGGAGCGCAGCTTGCGGCGCGGGTTGAGGACGGTGATCTGGGCCTGGGCCTCGCCGCCGAGCTTGTCGTTGAAGAACGACGTCTGCTTGGTGCCCGGCTTGCCCAACGAGATCGTCCAGGCGACGAGGCTGCCGTCCTTCGGGATCGTCATGAGACCACGGGTGGCGCCGACCTTGGCCTGGTAGCCCGTGGTGCGGCTGACCGCGAGGCACGGCTTTGCCGGGCAGCTCGGCGTGGCGGGTGGATCGAGCTTTCCAACCTCGATGATCTCGGCGGAAGCGAATGCGGGAAGCGCGAGCGCCGCGCCGGCGGCGACAATGCTCGCGATGAGCGGGTGTCTTGACATCAGGGCCTTTTGAACACGCGGAAAACGCTGGTGTTTCGGCCCCTCAGGGCCGTGCTTGGGAGGTCTCCCTGAGCCGGAACGTAGCGGTCTGCGGGGCATCGGGCGCCGTGTCCACGCAGGAGACCCGCGCGCACCCCGGCTTGGTCACCTCCGCGGCGAAGCGTATCCGCGCCGGCCGTCCGATCGCCGTCTGGGAGAAGCGCAGCGTCACCGTCCGGTCGCTCGTGCGCCCGACGATCGCCCCGCCCGCGCGCTCGAGCGTGCCGTCGGGGCCAGGCTTGAGGATGCTGCCGCGGGTCGTCTCTTCGTCCTGGCGGGCCGTGATGCAGACGAGGAAGTCGGGCGGCGCCGCCCCCGGCTTGGTCACCGTCCACAGGCGCAGGCACAGCGACCCCGGCGGCCCCTGGGTCGCGATGAGGTCCTTCGCCACCCAGCCCGCGGCCAGCGTCAGCGCCGCGCGCAGGCGCTTGTCGGAGGTGAGCCCGAGCTGCACCCGCGTGAGGTCCGGCGCGCCGGTGCCGGCGTCCCGCGGGTCCTTGACCACGACCGGTGCCGGGGCGTCGGCGGCGGATGCGGCGGCACTCAGGACCAACGCCGCAGCGCAGGCGGCGAGGGCCAGGCGCGGCGCCCCGTGGACCGGCATGTGCGGATCATGACGAGTCCGCCGGTCGCCATCGCCGCCTGCAAGCCGACGACCGCAATCAGGCGCGCAGCGCCTCCGCGGCAGCGGCGATCTCGTCGAGGTCGCCAGGCCCCGGCACCCACGGCAGCCGCAGCGGATCGCCGTCGTAGCGCGGGATCACGTGCAGGTGGAAGTGGAACACCGTCTGCCACGCGGCGCGCCCGCACGAGTTCAGGAGGTTGACGCCGTCGGCGCCGAGCGCCTCCCTGGCCCGCCCGGCCAGCCGCTTGGCGGCCTCGGCGCACGCCGACAGGTCCTCATGCGGCACCGCGAGCAGGTCGACCGCATGGGCGCGCGGGACGACGAGCGCGTGCCCCCGGGTGGCGGGGTTGATGTCCATGAACGAGACGGTGCGCTCGTCCTCGGCGACGATCGTCGCGGGCAGCTCCCCGGCGACGATCTTGCAGAACAGGCAGTCGGGATCGCGTTCGGGCATGGCGCCGCAGCGTATGACAATGAAGGCAGGATCCGCCTCCGGCCGCCACGTGGCGGCCTCCGGCACCTGCCAGTATCGTCATCGGCGATGGCAAGGATCGCCTCCGCCCAGCCGCTGCAGGACGGCAGCGGGTCGCCGACTACAGCGGGCGTGGAGGCGCCGTCCAACAGCGCGGTCTTCCAGCGCATCTGGGAGCTCTATGCCGCCGGCCGCGGGCCGGAGATCCTCGAGCATCTCGATCCGGCGATCGAGTGGCATTCCGCCCTGCACGAGCCCGCGCGCTACCACGGCCACGACGGCGTCCGCGGCTGGGCTACGGCGCGGCGCCGCGCCTGGAAGAGCGTGACGATCCTGCTCGAGGACGTCTCCGACCTGGACGGCTGCGTCGTCGCCTCGGGCCGCGTCGCCGCCTACGACCACGCCGGCACACAGGTGGTGGACAGCCCGGTGGCGTGCGCCGCGGAGATCCGCGACGGCCTCGTCGTGCGCGCGGCCGCCTTCGTCGAGCGCGACGAGGCGCTGAGCTGGGTCAGCGGGCGCGCAGCGCGGCCCTAGCCAGCGCGATCGCCTCAGAGCGGGTCGAGACCTCGCCCGCGAACCGCGCCTCGGCGATCTCCTCGAGCAGGTTGCCCAGCTCCGGCCCGCGGGGTATGCCGAGCTCCGCGGCCAGTTCGTCGCCGCGCACGAGCGGCGCCTGCGAGCCCTGCCCCCGTCGCTCCAGCGCGGCGGCCAGCACCGTGCGCGCGAGCTCGACGTGCCGGGCGATCGCCTCGTCGGCGTTGCGCCCCCGCGTGGCCAGGCGATCGGCGACGCTCAGCAGCGTCACGTCGACCTCGACCGGCTCGCACGCAAGGAGATAGCGATAGATCGCGCGCCGGTCGAGCGGCATGTCGTGGACGAGGAAGCCGAGGCGCAGGTGGTGGCGGGCGAGTGCCGCGACATGGGCGCGCAGCCGCTCGCTGGCCCGCAGCCGGGCGAGCGCGGCGCGCGCCATCTCGGCGCCCTGCTCGTCGTGGTGGGGAAAGCCGATGCGCCCGTTCGGCAGCTCGGTGCGGGTGCGCGGCTTGGCGATGTCGTGCAGCAACGCGCCGAACCGCAGGGCGCCGCCGCGGGTGAGCTCGTCGGCCAGCGGCTCGGCCAGCAGCGCGAGGACGGGCCCGGCCAGCGCGTCGTCGCCGAGGGCGCGGCCTGGGTCGCGCTCGAGCTCGACGGTCGCCTGCAGCACCTCGATCGTGTGGCCGTGGACATCGCGGTGGTGGTAGCGGTTCTGCTCGACCCCGCGCAGATCGGCGAGCTCGGGCAGCACGTGTGCGGTGAGCTGCAGCTCGTCGACGATCGCGATCCCGCGCACCGGGTCCTCCGCCCCCACCAGCCGCCGCAGCTCGCTGAACACCCGCTCCTGCGCGACGCGCTCGAGCCCGGCCGCGTGCGCCCGCACCGCGTCGGCCGTCGCGGGCTCGATCTCGAATGCGAGCTCGGTCGCGAGCCGCGCCACCCGCAGCGTGCGCAGCGCGTCGGCGTCGAACGCCGCGGGGCTCACCATGCGCAGGCGCCGCTCGGCGAGGTCGCGCGCGCCGCCATGGGGATCGACGAGGTCGCCGCCCGATAGGGGCTCGGCCATCGCGTTGACCGTCAGATCGCGCGCGGCGAGGTCGGCGTCGAGCGAGCCGCCCTGCATCGGCGAGATGTCGACCTGCCAGCTGCGGTCGCGCGACACGACCCGCCAGGCACCAAACTGGTCGGACAGCTCGAACGAGGCGCCGCCGGCTCCCCGCCCCAGGCGCCTTGCCGCGGAGCGCGGATCGCCCTCGACGACGATGTCGAGGTCCGGCGTCGGGCGCCCGAGCAGGCGGTCGCGCAGCGCCCCGCCGACCAGCCACGCCCGCTCGCCCGCGAGCGCCTCGCGCAGGATCTCGATCACAGCGGTACCCCGTCGCGGTGGTAGGCGCGTGGCACGCGCGACGTCAGCCCGCAGGTGATCTCGTAGTTGATCGTGCTCAGCCGCCGCGCCATCTCCTCGGCAGGCACGCCGGGCCCGATGAGCACGACCTCGTCGCCTTCGTGTACGCCGCCCCCGTCGGAGCCGAGGTCGAGCGTGATGTTGTCCATCGAGACCGTGCCGACGACCGGGAAACGGCGCCCGTCGACGAGCACATCGGCGTTGTTGGTCAGCGCGCGGCGCACGCCGTCGCCGTACCC
>Ga0081455_10002460_pt1 | contig 22057 bp, 22 predicted proteins | sample TabmetS3T2R1_FD_70207 | JGI IMG/M metagenome (GOLD analysis project Ga0081455, IMG submission 70207) | Tabebuia heterophylla rhizosphere microbial communities from the University of Puerto Rico - S3T2R1 | ecosystem: Host-associated > Plants > Roots > Rhizosphere ...
ACGGCATCGCTGGCACGCCGCAGGAGGTCGGCGACAAGCTGGGCACGTTCGCCGAGGCGGGTGCGACCCGGGCATACCTCCAGGTCCTTGACCTCCACGACCTGGACCATCTCGATCTGATCGCTGATCAGGTCGCTCCGAAGGTGGCCGGAGAATGACGGACCACAAGCAGGTCGCGGGGTGGATCGACGCGTACGAGCGCGCCTGGCGAACCGCCGGAGTGGAACCGCTGGCGGCGCTGTTCACCGACGATGCGAGTTATCGACAGGGTCCGTACCACCAGCCGGTCACTGGCCTGGCGGCGATCGGCGAGATGTGGGAGGCCGAGCGGGCCGGCGCCGACGAAGAGTTCACGATGACCTACGACATCGTCGCGGTCGACGGCGACACCGCGGTGGCCCGCGTGGAGGTGCGCTACGGCGAGCCGGTGCCGCAGGAGTTCCTCGACCTGTGGATCATGCGGTTCGCGGCCGACGGACGGTGTCGGGGGTTCGACGAGTGGCCGTACTGGCCGGACGCGACGACCTTCGAGCCGGACTGGCCGGACCGCCCTCTAGTCGGAACTCGAGCGGGACTGACGTGAGCGCCGGATGACTCAGCCGGCGGCCTCGAGCGGGGTGTCGAGCAGGGCGGCGAGGGCCATCCGCTCCAACAGCGATCGCATCGCGGCCGAGCTGATCCGGGCGCTGTGCGGTGTCGAGTTGAGCAGGCCGAAGCCGATCTGGACGGTGGCCCGCGCAGTGGGCCGGTCGAGATCGGGTCGTAGCTGGCGTACGACGTCGACCCAGAGATCCACGTACGACAGCTGCAAGGAGCGCACCGCGGTCCGGCCATCGATCGGCAGGTTGGCCCACTCGCGCTCTTGGACCACGATCAGGTCGGGATGGCCGAGCGCGAACTCGATGTGCCAGTCGACCAGCGCCCGAAGTGCCTCGTCCGGCGAGCCGGCGGTCGAGGCGCGACGGCGCCCCTCGGCCAGCAGCTCCCCGCTGATGCCGACCAGCATGTCGGTGAGAATGGCGGTCTTGCCCTCGAAGTGGCGATAGAGCGCCGGACCGGAGATGTCGCAGGCGGCGCCGATGTCGTGGACCGAGACACCGTGATACCCACGCTCGGCGAACAACTCGGCCGCGCAGGCGAGGATCTGATCGCGTCGCGAACTTGCCACGGCTCCGATGGTAGAGCAGAGTGGTTAACGGTCGTTAACTCGACAGGAGGTACCGATGCGCGAGCTGGTCGACGAGCTCCGCGAGCGATTGGCCCGAGTCCGCGAGGGCGGCTCGCCCGCCGCCCGTGAGAAGCACACCGCCCGCGGGAAGCTGCTCGTACGCGACCGGGTCGACCGGCTGCTCGACCCTGGGTCGCCGTTCCTCGAGCTCAGTCCGCTCGCCGCCTTCGGCATGTACGACGACGCGGTGCCGGCCGCCGGCATCGTCACCGGCATCGGCCGAGTCAGCGGCCGCGAGTGCGTCGTGGTCGCCAACGACGCGACCGTCAAGGGCGGCACCTACTACCCGATCACGGTCAAGAAGCACCTGCGCGCCCAGCAGGTCGCCGCGGACAACCACCTGCCCTGCGTCTATCTCGTCGACTCCGGCGGCGCCTTCCTCCCGATGCAGGACGAGGTCTTCCCCGACCGCGAGCACTTCGGCCGCATCTTCTACAACCAGGCCACCCTGTCGGCGCGGGGCATTCCGCAGATCGCCGCCGTCATGGGGTCCTGCACGGCAGGCGGGGCGTACGTGCCGGCGATGTCGGACGAGTCGGTGATCGTTCGCGACCAGGGCACGATCTTCCTCGGTGGGCCGCCGTTGGTGAAGGCGGCGACCGGGGAGGTGGTGACGGCGGAGGAGCTCGGGGGCGGCGATGTGCATGCGCGGACGTCGGGTGTTGTGGATCATCTGGCTTCGGACGATGCTGAGGCGCTGGCCATTGTGCGGTCGATCGTGGGGACGGTGGCGCTCGGTGCCGGGTTCTCGTCGTCTTCACAGTGGCCGTCCGCGTCCACATATCCGGTTCCTGCGGAGGTCGAGGAGCCGGTGGAGGATCCCGGTGAGCTGTATGACGTTGTGCCGACCGACTCCCGTACGCCGTATGACGTCAGGGATGTGATTCGGCGGGTTGTGGATGGGTCGCGGTTGCATGAGTTCAAGGCGCTGTATGGGGAGACGTTGGTGTGTGGTTTCGCGAGGGTGTGGGGGTATCCGGTGGCGGTGCTCGCGAACAACGGGATCTTGTTCTCCGAGTCGGCTCTGAAGGGGGCGCACTTCATCGAGCTCGCCAATCAGCGCGGGATTCCGTTGGTGTTCCTGCAAAACATCACCGGGTTCATGGTCGGGCGGGAGTACGAGAATCGTGGGATCGCGAAGGACGGGGCGAAGCTGGTGACGGCGGTGTCGTGCTCGGTTGTTCCGAAGTTCACTGTGGTCATCGGCGGCTCGTTCGGGGCCGGCAACTATGGGATGTGTGGACGGGCGTACGATCCGCGCTTCCTGTGGATGTGGCCGAACGCGCGGATCTCGGTGATGGGCGGCGAGCAGGCGGCCTCGGTGCTGGCGACGGTGAGGCGCGACGGTCTCGAGTCCCGGGGCGAGTCGTGGTCGACCGAGGACGAGGAAGCGTTCAAGGCGCCGATCCGCGATCAGTACGAGACCCAGGGCTCGCCCTACTACTCGACCGCGCGGCTCTGGGACGACGGCATCATCGACCCGGCGGAGACCCGGCGCGTTCTCGGGCTCGGACTCGCCGCCGCGGCCAACGCCCCGATCCCCGAGCCGTCCTACGGCGTCTGGCGGATGTGACATGGCCGATCCGACTGACCTGAGCCGGGCGTTCTCGACCCTGCTGGTCGCCAACCGCGGCGAGATCGCGATCCGCGTGATCCGAGCGGCGCGGGCGGCCGGCCTGCGTACGGTCGCGGTCTACTCCGACGCGGACCGGTCGGCGCCACACGTACGCGAGGCCGACACCGCCGTCCGACTGGGACCGGCGCCGGCGACGGAGTCGTACCTGTCGATCGAGGCGCTGCTGCGGGCCGCCGAGGTGTCCGGCGCCGATGCCGTCCACCCGGGCTACGGATTCTTGTCGGAGCGGGCGGAGTTCGCCCATGCGGTGACCGAGGCCGGGCTGGTGTTCGTCGGGCCGTCGGCACAGGTGATGGAGGCGATGGGCCAGAAGGTCCGGGCTCGAGAGATCGCCGAACGGGCCGGGGTGCCGGTCGTGCCGCGGTTCGACGAGCCGGTCGCACCGGACGCGTACCCCGTCCTCGTCAAGGCGGCGGCTGGTGGCGGCGGCAAGGGCATGCGGATCGTGCTCGACCCCTCCGACCTGGACGCCGCCCTTGCCGCCGCGGGTCGCGAGGCCGCCGCTGCCTTTGGTGACGACACCCTGCTGATCGAGCGGTATGTCGAGCGCGGGCGCCATGTCGAGGTGCAGATCCTCGGCGATCGGCACGGCTCCATCGTGCACCTGCTCGAGCGCGACTGCTCCACCCAGCGACGTCATCAGAAGGTGCTGGAAGAAGCGCCGGCGCCGACCGTTTCATCCAAGCTTCGGGTTCGGCTGCATGAACTGGCCGTGACCCTCGCGAAGGAGGTCGGCTATGTCGGCGCGGGTACGGTCGAGTTCCTGGTCGACGAGGCCGACGAGCGGGCGTACTTCCTTGAGATGAACACTCGTCTCCAGGTCGAGCACCCGGTCACCGAGGCGGTCACCGGACTCGATCTGGTGCGGCTCCAGTTGTCCGTGGCGGCCGGCGAGCCATTGCCGTTCGGCCAGGCCGACGTGACTCCGGACGGCCATGCGATCGAGGCCCGTGCCTACGCGGAGGATCCCTACTCCGGCTTCCTGCCACAGGCCGGTGTCGCCTCGACCGTGGTCTGGCCCGAGACGGCGCGGGTCGACGCCGCGCTGGAGTCCGGGCAGGAGGTCGGCACGGCTTACGATCCGATGCTCGGCAAGGTGATCGTCCACGGCGCCACCCGCGAGGCGGCCCGGCAGTCACTGCTGCAGGCGCTCGACGACACCGCGATCCTCGGGCTCACGACCAACGTCGGATTCCTCCGGCAGCTGGCGGCGTCCGATGCCTTCCGGGACGCCGCGATCGACACCGCCTGGCTCGACCGGCACCTCGACGAGTTCGTGATCGACGCGCCGCCGGAGGTGCCGGTCATCGCGGTCTGGTCGCTGGCCGAAAGCGAGACGGCGGCCGATCCTTCGCATCCGTTCGGTGTCGCCGACGGCTGGCGGCTGGGCGGCCCGACGACACCGATCCTGGTCGAACTCGATGACGTCGTCGCCACCGTCGACCGGGCCGCCGGGACCGTGGCGATGCCGGATCGGACCTGGCGAGTACGCCCGGTCGCCGGTCCCGGAGTCGCCCGCCGACTCGAGATCGACGACGTCATCCACGAGGCGTACGTCGAGGTCGACGCGCACACCGTCACGGTCGGCTACCGCGGACAGCCGTACGTGCTCACCCGGCCGGATGCGTTCGGACCGGCCGGGGCGACGGCACCGATCGACGACTCGGTAACGGCTCCGATGCCGGGGACGGTGCTGGACGTGCGGGCCAAGGTCGGCGAGTCGGTGAGCGCCGGCGACACCCTCGGCGTGCTGGAGGCGATGAAGATGGAGTTGGCCCTCAAGGCGCCCCACGACGGGACGGTCACGACGGTCGATGCGACCGCCGGACAGCAGGTCGCGCTCGGCGAGACCCTGTTCGTCGTCGAGGCGCCCTGAGGACCGGGACATCCCTCGCGAGGGCGTGTCTCGCTATCCCGCAGCCTGCTGCGCGGTCCCTGGCGGGCGGCAGATACCGCTCGCTACGGCCGGCGATAGCGAGACACGCCCTAGACCGATTCGCTGTCGAGAAGCTCGTCCTCCTCGTCCCCAAGCAGCTCGTCCAGGGTCGCGAGGACGTAGTCCTCGTCGTCTTTCAGGCGGAACATGGCGAGCCACAATGTCGGAGAACGCGTGAGGCGTCTAGGGTCGAGCGGCCTCGAATTCGAACCGGGGTGCGTTGGGATCAGGCCAGCGGCTGCTGGAGCTCGGTGGTCCAGGCGCTCGGGTCGTCGCCGCAGCCGTAGTCGAGGTAGAGCTCGCGGTTGTAGCCCGTCGCGCGGTAGCCGTTGGCGTCGATCCAACGACCCAGCGTCTGGATGGTCGGCATGACGTTGTCCATCAGTCCGCCGTGGACGATGGTCGCGGCCCGTTCGACCGGTGGCAGGTCGACGATCGCGAACTCGTACGGGTCGCTCGGTGCGACGCTGACCGGGACTCCGGCGTGGACGACCACCTGGTCGCCGTCGGATGTCTCCTCGTAGTAGGCCAGGGCCGGACCCTTCGGGGTCACGTTGGCCCGCTCGAGCTGGCTCATCAGCTGCTCGTACAGCGGCTGGATCACCGGCCCGATCGAGGCCGGTTCGAAGCCGTCGGCAGTGCCGGTCAGCTCGGCGATCCGTACTCCGGGCAGTTGCTTGATCTGAATGTCGTCGGTCGGCATGGCGCCCTCCCGCTCGATGAGTTGGAGCCTCGCCTCGACCTGCCGCAGCCGCGCGCTGTCGGAGCTGATCTGGGTCTGCAGATCGGCCTGCCGCAATCGCAGCATCCCGCGCAGCTCCTCGGCACCGACCTTGTCGTCGAGGATGGATTGCACCTGGTCGAGGGTGAATCCGAGGTCCTTGAGCGCGACGATCCGGTTGAGCCGGGCGAGCTGGCTCGCGTCGTACGACCGATATCCGGTGGCCGGGTCGACGCGGGCCGGCGGCAGCAGGCCGATGGCGTCGTAGTGCCGCAACATGCGGACCGACACCCGGCCGTAGCTGGCGAAGTCTCCAATGGTGAACATGACGGCTCCTGGTCTACGACCTCACACTGTGTCAGGGTCAACACCGCAGTTGTCAGCCGCATATTGCCCTATGGGGCAACGTGGAGCTGACAACTCGGAAGGAGCCTTGATGAGTCTGCCGATGGTCGTGCCGGATCCGACCCTGCCGTCGGCGGTCACGATCTACGAGGTGGGTCCGCGCGACGGGCTGCAGAACGAGTCGGCCGTCGTGCCGCTCAACGTCAAGGCGGAGTTCGTCCGCCGCCTCGTGGCCGCCGGGCTGCCGATCGTCGAGGCGACCAGCTTCGTCCATCCGAAGTGGGTCCCGCAGCTCGCCGACGCGGCCGAGCTCGTCGAGCGACTCGACCTCGCCGGGTCGACGCCGCTGCCGGTGCTGGTGCCGAACGAGCGGGGTCTCGACCGGGCGCTGGCCGCCGGCGTCACCCACATCGCGATCTTCGGCAGCGCGACCGAGACGTTCGCCCGACGCAATCTCAACTGCAGCATGGATGATCAGTACAAGATGTTTGCGCCAGTAGTGGCGCGAGCCCGTGCAGCAGACCTCGACGTACGCGCCTACCTATCGATGTGTTTCGGCGATCCCTGGGAAGACGTAGTGCCGGTGGAGCAGGTCGTCGGTGCCGGACAGCGGCTGCTCGATCTCGGCGCGACGCAGCTCTCGCTGGGGGACACGATCGGCGTCGGGACTGCGGGCCATGTCGGGGCGCTGATCGAGGCGTTCGGCGCGGGCGGGGTCGGCGTCGACCGGCTCGCGATGCACTTCCACGACACGTACGGTCAGGCGCTGACCAACGTGCTCGCGGCGATGCAGGCCGGAGTCACGACGTTCGACGCGTCGGCTGGTGGGCTCGGTGGCTGCCCGTACGCGGAAAGTGCCACCGGCAACCTGGCCACCGAGGACCTGGTGTGGCTGCTCACGGGGCTGGGCATCGCGCATGGCGTCGACCTCGAGGCGCTGGTCGGGATCAGTGTCTGGATGGCCGAGCAGCTGGGCCGGCCGAGCCCGTCGCGGGTCGTCCAGGCACTGGCCCCGACGAACGATTAGCGATCCGGGCTGCCATGGCGACCACAACTGCAAGTCTCCGGTCGGTCGCGCCGTAGGCTGACACCACAATGAAGAAGGTCTTCCTCCACATCGGTGCGCCCAAGACCGGCACCTCGCAGTTGCAGGACCTGCTCTACATCAATCGCGAGGGACTGCGGGCGCGCGGCGTGCTCTATCCCGCCGCGCGGTTCGACCACCAGTTCCTCGCCGCGCTCGACCTGATCGGCAAGTCCTGGGGCGGTCTCGAGGACGAGGCGGTCGGCGCCTGGCGGTGGTTGGTCGAGCAGGTGAACGGCTTCGACGGCAATATCGTAGTGTCGCACGAGGTGTTCGCTGGCGCCTCGGCCGAGCAGGCCAAGACCGCCGTCGAGGCGCTGGACGGCGAGGTGCACGTCATCTACTCGGCGCGAGACCTCGTACGCCAGATCCCAGCCGAGTGGCAGGAGGGCGTCAAGCACCGGCGGCAGCTGTCGTACGCCAAGTTCTGCGCCGATCTGACGTCGGACCGGCCGAAGACTCCGATGGCGAAGTGGTTCTGGACGGTGCAGGAGTGGCCGGACGTGCTCGCCCGCTGGAGTGCGACGATGCCGGCCGATCGGATCCACGTCGTCACCGTGCCGCCGTCGGACGCACCGCGGTCGATGCTGATGGAGCGGTTCCTCGACCTGCTCGAGATCGATCCGGGCTGGCTGCCACTCGAGAGTGAGCGGTCCAATGTCAGTCTCGGTGGCGCCGAGACCGAGGTGATCCGGCGGATCAACGAGCTGCTGCCGCCGGACCGGCTGCCCGGCCCGGTCTATCGCCATTACGTCCGCGAGGTGCTCGCCCACCAGACCCTGGCGCCGGCCAGTCGTAGCCCGCGCATCCTGCTCCCGCCGGACCTGGTCGACTGGGCGGTGACGACGACCCAGCGGTGGGTCGGCGACCTGGCGGCTGCCGGCTATGCCGTCGTCGGCAACCTCGACGAGCTGCAGCCGCGTACGAGTGACGCGACCTGGTACGACCCCGACAACGCGCCGGCCGAGGACCAGCTGGATGTGGCGTACGCCGCGATCGAGACCCTGCTGCTCGAGATCCGCCGGCTCGAGACCGACCGGCCGACGCAGGAGCACACCACTCGGCGACGGCGCCTCAAGCAGCGGCTGATCGCGTCGGCGGGACGGCATCGCTCGATGGCGGCGCTGCTCCGGTCGTACCGCAAGATGCGCCGCCGCTGAGCGGGTCGTCACTCGGACACCACGTTCGCATGGTGAGTGCGCACTCTGCATGGGCTCGACGCCATGCGAAGTGTCAAGACACCACGAGAACGTCGTATCGCAAGCGGCTCAGCTCGACTTGCGAAGCCGACGGCGGTTGCGCAGCTCGCGCTCGGCGTAGCTCCCGACTTGGTACGTTGAGATGCCGTCGGCCAGGGCACCGACACCGCCGCCCAGCAAGGGCACCCGACGACCGACCATGAGCGCGGCCCGGCGGCCCGTGATCCGGGAGACCAGCTCGGCGGTCACGATGGTGCCGATCCGCCGGTCGAGTTGCGGGTCATAGACCGGCGACGTGGCGAGTGCCATCGGGGTCGACGGAAGCCGCTTGCGCCGGATGAGGGCGCCGACGATGTCCTCGCCGAGCAGGCAGGCCATGATCGCATTGCGCACCCGAGGATCGTCGAGGTCGTAGCCGCGCAGATGCGCGATGCCCGCCACGAGGTGACACTGCAGCAGCGCCAGCCCGGTGACGTTGGCCGGAATCATCACGGGCAGCGTGACCGCGCCGCCGAGGTTGGTGAGGAAGCCCTGGACGCCGGCCATCCGGACGTGGTTGTCGATCAGGTCGCCGACCGCGTTCTCAACGTCACCCCGGGCCTGGACGAGTCGCGCGTCAGCGGCCGGGGCCGCGCCCTTGAACGGCCCGCTGCCGTCGATCGCGAGCTCGAGGATCTCGCGTACGTACGTCGAGGTGAGAAGCGGCGCGGTTTTGCGGGCCACTGGCGCGAGGGCCTTGACTGCGGTCCGTCCGACGCCCATCAGCTGGACCGCGCTGCGCGTTGGATCTCGCGCCAGACCATCTTGTAGGCCTCGAGACCGTCGCTCGACAGCGGTCGCTCCGGTCCGGAGGCGATCGCGACCCTCTCGGGGACCGCGCCCCAGACCGCGATGTCCTCCTGCGCCCATTCGACGATGGCATCGCGGTAGTCGACGGTGTACGGGCGAGCCGAGCAGATGACCACGCCGGTCGGTAGGTCCTCTGGGATCAGGTCGAGGGCGGCCTCCACCTGGCGGGCCTCGACGCCGCCGACCCGGGTCGGGATGACGGCGACGGTGGCGTGCTCCAGCGCCTTGACGAGGAGCTGTTCGTGCGTGGGCGGCAGATCGACGAACACGATGTCGTCGGCGCCGACGCCCTCAAGCGACTTCGTGAGCAGCCGAGCGGTCGGTGCCTCGACCACGTTGATCTTCTCGAAGCGGCTGTCGGCGGACTGCTCGACCCATTCCGAGGCGCTGGCTTGCGGATCCGCGTCGACCAGGGTGGGCGAGTGCCCGTCAGCCGCCAGCGCCGCGAGGTAGACCGCCGTCGTGGTCTTCCCCACCCCGCCCTTCAGCGCAGCCGACACGACAATCACGCTGCTGAGACTAGCGCGGGAGGCGCGCCCTGTCGCCGGTGCGGCTGGCTGCCGCGACAGTCGAGGTCCGTCCGACACGCCCTAGGATGCGCTCGTGTCCGCTGCGACCGAGTCGACCAGCTTGTGGTGGACCACGTCCGCATGGCGAGACGAGGCGTACGGCTGGATCGAGCGGATCCTGTCCGAGCGCGGGCTGACCCGTACCGGCGAGATCGAGCAGCCGCGAATCCGGTTCTGGTCGACCCAGCTGACCGTCCCGACCGACGCCGGACGGCTCTGGTTCAAGGAGAACTGCCCAGGTCAGCGCTTCGAGGCCGGGCTGGTCGGCATGCTGGCCGAGCTCGTGCCGGACCATGTCGTCGCGCCGATCGCGGTCGAGTCGGACCGGGGGTGGCTGCTCAGTCCGGACGCCGGTCCGGTGCTGCGCGCCGCCGCCGGTGACGCCGACGAGCTCTGGCCCCGGCTCGCTGCCAACTGGGCCGATCTGCAGCGCCGGGTCGCCGAGCACGTCGACCGGCTGACGGCGACCGGAGTGCCCGCATATCCACCGGGCCAGATGGCGGGGCTGGTCGCCGAGCGCGTCGACGAGTTGGCCGGACTGTCGCCCGATGACCCGCGCCGCCTTGATGCCGACGCGGCCAGCCGATTGCGCTCCGCGCTGCCGACCATCGAGGGGTGGGCCGAGCAGCTGGTGGCGATCGGCCTTCCGATGTCGCTCGACCACAACGATCTGCACTCGGCCAACGCCTTCGTACCCCGGCCGGGCGAGGAGCATCTGCGCTTCTTCGACTTCGGTGACTCCCTCGTCGGCCATCCGTTCAGCTCGCTGCTCATCCCGCTCAATGTGCTGGCGCACGAGCTCGAGGTCGACGAGGACGATCCGCGGCTGCGCCGGGTCGTCGATGCATACCTCGAGGTGTGGAGCGATCTGGACGACCCAGCGACGCTCCGCGCGGCAGTCGATCCGGCCCGGCAGCTCGGACGGATCAACCGCAGTGAGTCCTGGCGGCGCGTGCTGCAGTCGGCGGATGCATCGGAGCTGGCCGAGTTCGGCGACTCCCAGGCCCACTGGCTGACCACGCTGCTGTGGCATCCGACATTCCAGACATGATGACCTGATGCCGTATCCACTGTCGCCCAGTCCCTGGGAGTTCGACCCGGCGCGGTGGCCGGCCGACGACTGTGTCGCCGTGGGTGCCGACCTGGCCCCGGGGACGGTCGTCGCGGCGTACTCCACGGGCGCTTTTCCGATGCCACTGGACGACGTGGCCCCGATGGTGTGGTGGTCGCCGCTGCAGCGTGGAGTGCTTCGGATCAACGACCTCAAGGTGAGTCGGTCATTGCAGCGATCGGTGCGGCGGTACGAGATCCGGGTCGACACCGCCTTCGACGCCGTCATCGAGGGCTGTGCCGATCCGCGACGGCCCGGCGCCTGGATCAACCACGAGATGCTCGCCGCCTATCGCGACCTTCACGAGCTGGGCTGGGTGCACTCCATCGAGACCTGGTCGGCGGCGGGCGAGTTGGCCGGCGGGCTCTATGGCGTGGCGATCGGCGGCCTGTTCGCCGGTGAGTCGATGTTCTATCGCGAGCGGGACGCATCGAAGGTGGCGCTGGTGGGGCTCGTCGAGTTGCTGCGGGACGAGTACGCCGACCGCCGGCTGATCGACGTGCAGTGGCAGACCCCGCATCTGGAGACGCTGGGGGTGACCGAGATGAGTCGTCCGGAGTACCTCGCGGCGCTGCCGTCGCTGATCACCGACGTACCGCTGCCGGCGGTCTGGCGCTAGCGGAGTCCTGAGCGACACCACGTTCTCGTGGTGAGTAGGCACTTCGCATGGCGCCGAGCCCGTGCAGAGTGTCAAGACACCACGAGAACGTGGTAACCGTGGGGCGGAAGGGGCGGCGCTAGCTGGCGGCGCGGGGCGCGATCAGCGGCACGTAGCCGTCGCCGAGCCCGGCGACCAGTGCGTCGATCAGCGCCCGGACGTCACCGGCGGCGAGCCGGAACGAGCCCACGCACACGTTGTGCTGCCACAGCGAGAGGATGACGAGGCCGTCGGCGTGATGCCACGAGACGCGGAGTGTCCGACCCTCTCCACGAGAGTCGAAGTAGACATCACCGCTCGCGGGCAGCGACGTGACCTTCGCCATGAGGGCATGGTCGCACGGCTTGTCCGGGTCTGTCACCGTGTCGTCCGTCGGTCGGACCCGGCCGGCATCCGGCAGACTGGGACCGTGCCTGAGTTGCCGGAGGTCGAAGCACTCGTCGGTGATCTGCGCGGTCGCCTCGACGGCCACGCGTTCGCCCGGCTGATGCCGTTGGCGATCAGCGCGCTCAAGACGTACGACCCGCCCGTGGACTCCATGGCGGGTCTACTGGTCGACGGCGTACGACGGCACGGCAAGTTCCTCGACATCGAGGCCGGCGGACTGCACCTGGTCATCCATCTGGCTCGCGGCGGCTGGCTGCGCTGGCACGAACAGGTGCCGAGTCGGCCGCCCCGGCCCGGCGGCAAGAGCGGCCTGGCAATGCGGGTGTGGCTGGACGACGACAGCGGCTTCGACCTGACCGAGGGCGGCACCCAGAAGCGGCTGGCGATCTACGTCGTGCGCGACCCGTCGGAGGTGCCGGGCATCGCTCGACTCGGCCCGGATCCGCTCGACGGGGCGTTCACCGCCGAGACGCTGGCCGGGATCCTCAAGGAGGCCGGCCGCTCGCAGATCAAGGGCGTCCTGCGCAACCAGTCGGTCATCGCGGGCATCGGCAACGCGTACTCCGACGAGATCCTCCACGTGGCGCGGATGTCGCCGTACAAGCCGGCCGCGTCCTTCGACGGCGCCGACCTCGCGACGCTCTACGACGCGATCGGGTCGACCCTGCGGGACGCGGTCGAGCGGTCCGAGGGGATGGCGGCGGCCGATCTCAAGAAGGAGAAGAAGACCGGGCTCCGGGTCCATGGTCGCGCGGGCCAAGCCTGCCCGGTGTGCGGCGACACGATCCGAGAGGTGTCGTTCGCCGACTCCTCGTTGCAGTACTGCCCGACCTGCCAGACCGGCGGCAAGCCACTGGCCGACCGACGCATGTCCCGCCTGCTGAAGTAGCGCCCCGTCCACAGCCCTCCCACTCCCATACCACTGAGGGTGGGCAAATCCCGAAACACGCCGGCGAGTCTCGGGATTTGGCTACCGCCAGGGGATCGCTAGCGAAGTCTGCGACTCGCGAGGGAAATCTACGGAATCCGCTAGACGGGCTCATACAGTGCGATCGTGGACCCGATCCGGAACCCGTACGCACCGGGCGCAGGGCAACGGCCGCCGGAGCTGGCCGGCCGTGGGCGACCCCTCCAGCGGTTCGACGTGACGCTGGAGCGCATCGCCCTCGGCCGGCCGGAGCGCTCCATGGTCTTGTCCGGTCTCCGCGGTGTCGGCAAGACCGTGCTGCTCAACGCGATGCGCAGTCGCGCGATCAACCGGGCCTGGGGCACCGGCAAGATCGAGGCGCGTCCCGAGCAGAGTGTCCGGCTGCCGATCGCACAGGCGGTGCATGCCGCGATTCGCGAGGTCGCCCACCGCCATCGCGACCCCGAGCGCGTCGACGACCTCGCCTCGGTGCTCAAGGCATTCGCGCTGCGTACTCAGCTCCCGGACCGCAAGGGCATCCGATGGCAGCCGCCGATGGATGTGGCGGCGGCGAAGGGCCGGGCCGACTCGGGTGACCTGGAGCTCGACCTGGTCGAGCTGTTCGGCGACGTCGCCGGGCTCGCGTCGGACCTCTCGGTCGGCATCGCGCTGTTCGTCGACGAGATGCAGGACATCGCGCAGGACGAGCTGGCCGCGATGTGCGGCGCCTGTCACGAGATGAGCCAGGCCGCCGCTCCCCTGATCATCGTCGGGGCCGGGCTGCCACACCTGCCCGTGACGCTGGCGGCGAGCAAGTCGTACGCCGAACGGCTGTTCCACTACGTCGTCGTCGACCGGCTCGAGCGGGCCGATGCCGATCGGGCCCTGATCGTGCCGGCCGCGACCGAGGACGTCGAGTACGAGCGGGACGCGCTCGACGAGCTGCATCGCCTGACCGATGGCTATCCTTACTTCGTCCAGGCCTACGGCAAAGCGGTCTGGGACGTCGCGCCACGCAGTCCGATCCGAGTCGTCGACGTCAAGGAGGCGGCGCCCGAGGCCGAGGACGAGCTCGCGGTCGGATTCTTCGGCGCTCGCTACGAGCGTGCGACCCCGGCCGAGCGGGAGTACATGCGGGCGATCGCTGAGCTCGGGGCCGACTCCCGAGCCGACGCGGTCGCTACTGCCGAGGTGGCCCGGCTGCTCGGTCGGAGGCCGCAGAGCCTGTCGCCGGCCCGCGATGGCCTGATCAAGAAAGGCCTGGTGTTCTCGAGCGAGCGCGGCTCCGTGGCGTTCACGGTGCCGCACTTCGGTGCCTATCTCCGAGGTCAACGCTCTGCGGCTTCCTGACCGTCGATGCCTTAGGCTCGGCCACGTCGAGGTTGACGAGAGGGGCCGAGATGCAGTGTCCACGTTGTGGCTCCGAAAACGCGCCGAATGCCCGTGCCTGTTCGCGTTGTGGGCTGCCCGTGCCCCAGTCCGGTCCGTCCGCCCCGCCACCCAATGAGCCGGATCAGGGTCTGCCGCAGCGGCCCGGTCCGCCGTCGGAACCGCCCGGGCCATCGCCCTCGCCCTCTCCGTTCCAGCGGCCCTCGTCCTATCAGCAGCAGCCACCGCCGTACCAGGAGCAACAGCCGTACCAGCAGCCGCAGCAGCCCTACCAGCAGCCGCAATCGCCGTACCAACCGCCGCAGCAGCAGCCGCCGTCGCAGGCAGAGCCAACTCAGCAGATCCCGACCGGTCAGTACCCCTCGGAGACCCAGCAACTGGGGACCGCCGAGGTCCACAGCCGGAGTAGCGAGGGCTCCAGCCTGGTCAGTGCCGCGATCGCGCTCGCCGTGATCGGCGCCCTCGCCGCGTTGGGCTACGCCGGGTTCGCGCTGACGCTTCGGCGCGGCATCTACTCCGACCTCGACAACGACCCGGCCTCGGTGTCGAAGAGCGACGCCGAGAACAGCGACAACATCAACGCCCTGGGCCTGTGGGTCGCGGGGCTGCTGGTCGCCATCGCCTTCGTGCTGCTGATCGCCTCGATGGTCAGTGCTCGGCGCGGGCGCAACGGTCTCGGCTACTTCGGCGCGGTCCTGGTCGTGGTCGGCGCCCTGATCGCGACCTGGGGCTGCCTCCAGGTCAACGGGGTCGATGACGTCGCCAATGCCGGTGACGCGGTGACCGGATACCTGATCGCGGGTCCTGGCTTCGTCGTGATGGCGATCGGTCTGCTGCTCGGCGCGCTCGGCCTGCGCCGTCCGGTACGACCGGCGCCGACTCCGCAGGCACAGTTTCCGCAGAGTCCGTACGGCGGCGGCGGTGCCCAGGATCCCTATCGCTGGTCCGGCGACTCGTACGGCATCTCCGGCTCCGGTGGTCCGCAGCGACCACAGGGCAGCAAGCCGGCCGGGCACTTCTGACCAGCGGTTGACCGATGCCACGCCGGCCGGATCGGCCGCAGGTCGTCGCCCACCGCGGCGCCAGCGACGAACTCGCCGAGCACACCCTGCCGGCCTATCGACGGGCCATCGACGAGGGCGCCGACGCGCTCGAGTGCGACGTCCGGCTGACCGCCGACGGCCATCTGGTCTGCGTCCACGACCGACGGGTCGAGCGCACCTCGGACGGCCACGGCCCGGTCTCCACGCTGGAGCTGGCCGAGCTGGAGGCGCTCGACTTCGAGTCCTGGAAGCATCCGTGGCGAGACCTCGACGACGAGGCACCCGATCGCGATCCGGACGGCCGCCGCGTGCTCACCCTGGTGACCCTGCTCGAAACGGTCGCCGCCGCCGAGCGCCCGGTCTGGCTCGCGATCGAGACCAAGCACCCGACCCGCCATGCCGGGCTGGTCGAGCGGCGGCTGGTCGAGACACTTGCCGGGTTGGACGTGACCGCCAGGGTGATGAGCTTCTCGTGGCTGTCACTTCGCCGCGTACGCGAGCGCGCACCGTTGCTGCCGACTGTGTACCTCATGGGCCGGGTGCCGGTGCGGTTCCGCGACGGCGGTCTTCCGCAGGGTTGCTCGATCGCCGGACTCTCGATGCGGACCGTCCGTGCGCGGCCGGAGCAGGTCAAGCGTACGAAGGCGCGCGGTCATCAGGTGTACGTCTACACGGTCAACGAACCCGACGACGTCGCGCGCTGCCTCGACCTCGGCGTCGACGCGATCATCACCGACCGTCCCGGCCGCACCCGGAAGCTGGTCGACGCGCACTACTCCTGACGGCCGCTACTCACACCTGGCGGCGGCGTGGGATCAGCGCGTCCTCGTCGGCGACGACCGTCTTGGGCTGGCCGGAGTCGACGGTGCGACCGTCGATGTAGAGCAGATCCGGCTCGTCGGGATCGGCGGCCACGTCGTCGACGACGATCCAGACATCGGTGCCCGCCTCGATCTCGATCAGGTCCGCCTCACGTACCGTCCCGGCCGGAACCGTCTCGGCCTGGCCGTATCCGACGTCCCACTCGTGGCCGACGGCGGCCTGCTGCGAGCTCGGCGGGCTGACATCGTTGGGCTCGCGGGCAGGCTTCGGGCTCCAGGGGGTGACCGGCGCTGTCCCGGTCGGCACCAGGGAGTCGATCCCGGCCACGAGCCACGGGTGAGGCGACTCGGTCGGCCGTAGCCGCTGGTAGAGCTCAACATCGTCGCCCTGCAGCTCAAGTGGGTCGGGGAACCACAGCGATTGCACTTCGCCGGGGGTCCCGTCCGCGCGCATGGCCGTCGCCCGGCCTTGAATCATCGGCGGCACCGACCGGCCGATGGCGTCGCTGCCCCACATCAGCTCGGCATCGTGGCTGCTCAGCGCGCCATGGCTGCAACGGCACCGGCAGTCGTTGCGCAACTCGACCGGGAGGATCTTGGCATCCAGGTCGGGCCGCTTGATCCCGATGACCAAGTGGACTCCGGCCTCCCCGCCGAGACGGGCGATCGCCCCGACCTGGTCGAGGACCGGTGGCCCCGACGCCCGTCGCCGCCCCGCCTCCCGAGCGCCCTCACGGGCCCACCACTGCGTGATCTCCTCTTGCAGCTCGCGGTATTCGTCGAGTACGAGAAGCAGCGGCTCCAGGCTGCTCTTGCGGATCTCACCGGCCTCGACGGCGGCGTAGCGCCGGTCCATCTCGGCGTGGACGTGCTCGATGATCGCGACCAGCTGGCGCGGATCGGCCGGGGTGGCCAGCGCCTGGACGCCGGGCCAACCGCGCATGCCGAGCAGTCCGGTCCGTCTCGGGTCGCACACCAACGCCGCCCAGCCCTTCGCGACGAAGCCGCGCACGACGTTGCGCATCGTGCTGCTCTTGCCCGAGCGAGTTGCGCCCGTCACGAGCATGTGCGGTGAGACGTCGAGGGCCCAGGTGACCGGGTTGCCGTACTCGTCGAGCGCGTACGGGACCTCGTACTCGCCGCATCGGTCGAGCAGATCCAGGTCGTACGGAATCCGTGTGGGCAGGGTTGGCTTGCGCCGGATCCGGCATCGGGCCTGCCGGGTGACGGGGTCGGCGACCAGGTCGGGGATCGCCTGCCACCGTCCCGGCACCTGACGGTTGAACGCCGCCTCGAACTCGACCCAGAAGTCCGGATCGGTGGTGCGCTCGTCGGCGATGAACCGCACCTCGAACGAGTCCAGCTGCCCGTCGCCCGTGTCGCCGCCGTCGGTCGCCGTCACGATCGCGGCTTCGGCACCGAGACGCTGCTCGATCACGACCTCGGCGAAGCGGAGCTCCTTGGGGATTGGCGCGCCGAGTTCCGCGTCGTCGAGGCGGGCCGGGACCAGCACCACCTCGTGCCGTCGCCGACGTACGGTCGCCACCCGGAGCTGGATGCGCAGCGTACGACCGGCGACGTCGGCGATCCGTTCGAGCCGAGCGGCATCGGTCAGGGGGTACGACGCGGGTGGGCAGATCGTGACCCGGCTCGGTGGGTCGTTGCGACGGGCGCCGAGCGGCCAGCGAACCCGGAGCAGCCGGCTCAGCTGGTACGAGGTGGCCTCCGCGAGCCCGATCATGGGCGCCACTCGTTCGGCGGCCCGGGCCACCTGGCGGCTTCGGCCCCGGGAGCGGATGGCGACGCCGATCGCGATCATGGCGACGCCGATGCCGATGCCGATGGAGGGCGGCTGCCATTGCGCGTTCCCTGAGACACCCGCGATGCCGGCCGCCACGGCCCCGGCCGTCGCCGACAGGGCAGCCAGCTGGAGCCAGGGCGCACCGCCGGGTGGAGTCGCCCGCCCGGCCGCCCGCAGTGCCGCGGGAGTCGGCGCGGCGGCCGACTCGGAGCGCGCTCGGGTCTGCGTTGCCACCACGAAACCTCCGGTGGTCCCGGTGTCTGGCGCTAACAGGCAGCCGGGACCCCGTTTCGTGACAGCGCGCCGGGCCCCATCGGTCGATGACCCCGCCTGGCGATGATTCGCCGGAGATTCACCTCGTGTCCGGGTCGGTGTCCGCTCCGAACCACTTGGCTGGCCCCCATGGATCCGCTCGGGACCTCGCAAAGGCGACCAACCCCGTGCTTTGGCAGGTCACAAGCAGAAACAGGTGCTGCCCAAGGTCTTACAAAGCGGGAGTGGGCGTCGTACTGTCGTCTGAGACCTGTGACAGCGTGTGATATCACGACTACGAGAGGTGGTCGGGTGCAGCCCGCCAGACACGCAAGAGCAGTGCAGATGGAGGCGCCTTGGTGTGGACCAGACGATGGGCAGCCGCGATCGGCGGCCTGGCGATGACGACCGGCGTCGCCGCCTGTGCCGGCAGTGGCGACGCCACCGAGTCAGATCTTGGCTCCTCGGGTGATTCGCAGATGCTCTCATCAGGTCCCGCGTCCGGGTTATTGGCTGGGTACGACCCCGACGAGGTCGCTGCCTACAACGACGCGGTCGCCGCACTGAATCGCAACCTCCGGGTCGGTCTCGCGGTCTACCACGAGGGTCTCGCCACTCCGGCCGCCTACCGCGCACTCTCCTCGGTCTACGCCGGCGACGAGTTGGCCGACGAGTGGGAGAACCTCCGCAACATGGATGCCGCCAACGGCTATCTGGACGGGTCGGCATCGGTGGTCTGGACCAAGCCGATCCGGATTCTGGTCAGTGACGAGGGCGGAACCGTCGATCTGAGAGCGTGTATCGACCGGAGCCAAATGCAGGCATACACGCACGATGGTGGCGCTATCGGCAACGACGACGCATTCAAGCGAGCCGCGTTCACGGTCACGGTCGACCTCGGCGAGGGCGACACCTGGCGAGTCTCGGGCGGAGAGGAGTCCGGCACATGCTGAGCCGCCAACTGGCAGCGATCGGTGGCGCCATCGTCGCGCTGACCGCCAGTCTCGGCCCCGCGGTCGCGGATCCCGGCGGTGACGGTGCCGGCTGGGGCGACGGCGATGTCTGGGCCCAGGCCGACGAGAACGGCTCCGACAGTGGCGGCGGCAGCAGCGACGGCAACGACAGCAGTTCCAGCGACGTGTCCGGCGGCTCCTCGTCGAGCACGTCGAGCGGCGGCGACGCCTGTGGCGATCCGGCCGGCGGCGGCATGCTCATGCAGCTGCTGGGTCTCGAGGGCACCTGTGCCTACGCGCCCGCGCTCGACACCGGCGACCCGGGCGTCGCCCCGGCCCCAGTCGTGGATGCCCGCGCCGAGGCGGAGAAGGCCTTCGACAGCATCAACCTGGCAACGCCCGACATCCACCTGGCGCCGAGCCCGCCGCTCCCGACGTACCCCAACCTCGAGACCTGGATCTGGGTGCCGCGGTCGCAGTGGCAGCCGGTGGAGCTGTCGGTGACGGCCGGAGCGACGACCGTCCACGTCGAGGCCCGGCCGGTACGGATGGAGATCGACTCCGGTGAGCGGCCGCAGATGAAGTACTCCCCGGCCGGCATCGACTCGTCGTTTGTCTGTTACGACGCGGGTCGCGCGTGGAGCAAGTCCTTCGGCGACGACGCCGAGACCTCCTGCGGCTACACGTATCAGACCACGTCCTCGGACAACCCGGCCGGCGGCAACCGCTATCAGCTGACGGCGGACATCGTCTACGAGGGCTCCTGGACGTGCGTCGGCCAGTGCACCGAGGAAGCCGGCTCGCTCGGCGAAGCAGCCGGTCCGACCAGCGATCAGCCCGTAGACGTCCAAGAGCGCCAGAGTGTGGTGGTGGAGTAGATGACCGTCCAGCAGCAGCCGCCCCCTACGTCGCCGTTCGGCCCCGGGTCGTCCGGCGACGGTGTTGCTCGGCCCTCCTCGCGGCAACAACGCCGTGAGGAACGGGCTCGCGCGAAGCGGGCCGAGCGCGCCGCCGACGCCGATCGCCGACCACGCCGGCCGTACGGCCAGATGCTGCTCGCCATCCTGCTCATCGTCGGATGCGCCCTGGGTGCCGCCATCGCGTTCACCAAGGCCGGCGACACGACCTCGGTCGTCGCCGTCACCGACGGAGTCGCCCGCGGCGAGACGATCACCCGCGAGGACCTCACGACGACCCGGGTCTCGGGCGTCGACGGCGCGGTGCCGGCCGACCAGCTGCAGGAGCTGGTGGGTCGTACGGCGGTGGTCGACCTGCTGCCGGGACAGGTCGTCGTGGCCGCCGCGTCGAGTGCCGACCCGATTCCGGCCCAGGGCGAGACGCTGGTCGGCGCCGCCTTGGAGCCGTCGAGCATTCCCGACGGACTGGCGCCTGGCGACAACGTCCGAGTGCTGGCGGCGCCCGAGGAAGGCTCCGAGCCGGATCCCTCCGGCGCCATCCTCGCGACCGCGGTGGTCTACACGATCGGCGACACACAGGTGGTCGGCAGCGGGACGGGTGCGCGGCAGGTCACGCTGATCGTGCCGGACACTCGGGCCGACGTCGTCGCGCTGTTTGCCTCGTCCGATCGGATCGTGCTTGTCGAGACCTCGGCAGGGGGTGGGAGCTGATGCTCATTGCGGTCGGCGGCGAGAAGGGCTCGCCGGGGGCCACCACGACGGCGGTCGCAATGGCTGCCAGTTGGCCGAATCCGTCCGTGGTGGTCGAGGCCGACCCCGGCGGCGGCGATCTCGCGCTGCGGCTGCGGCTCCCGTCCGGCGAGGCATTGCCCCCGACCCCGACCGTGCTCACCCTGGCCGCTGCGGCTCGAGCGCATCTCGAGGACACCCAACTCGTACTCAGGCACGCATCGGGGCTGTCGGATCGGCTGGGGGTGATCCCGGGTCATCTGTTGGCCGAACAGTCAGCCGGGATGGCCGGATCCTGGGAGGCCTTGGCCTCGGTCTTGTCGTACTCCGAGCTCGACGTGATCGTCGACGTCGGCCGGCTGGACTCGGGCTCGCCCGCGATGCCGATCGCGGCCGCCGCCGATGCGGTCGTCGTGGTGGGTCGGCCGACGACCGCTGGCGGACTGCGGCTGCGGGAGCGGATCAAGACCCTCGGACCGGCGCTCGCCGCTCGACGCGGCCAACCCGCGATGATCTGGGCGGTCGTCGTGACACCGGCCCGGCACTCCGAGGCGTACATCGCGGATCTGCAGCACATGCTGACCGCGGCCGGAGTCGAGCAGGTGAGCGTCGGGCATGTGCTGTTCGACGCGGCTGCCGCGGCCCGCATCGACGACGGTGAGAACCCGACCGGACGGTTGTCGCGCACGCCGCTCATGCGGTCGGCCCGCGATCTGGCCGGTCGGATCAGCTCCTTGGACGCCCGGCACGTCGCCCGCGGACCGGATCGGCCGCGCAACGGATTCGACGGAGGGAACCCGAGTCACCGGCTCAGCCCCGAGGCGGCGATGTAGGTGGCGCTCAATCGAGAGTTGGTGCTGCGGCTGCAGGCCGAGGTGGGCGATCGGCGTACGGCCGAGCGGCAGGCTCGCCGAGCACAGCGGCTACCGGACCTGACCGGCGAGGCCGAGCGCCAGCACACCCGGCCGATCATTCGCGGGGTGGTCGAGGCGTACTCCCACCGGCTGGTCGAGACGACCGGGATGGGCGTGCCGGATGAGATCCAGACCGAGCTGATCCGTGCGCTCGACGCCCGGCTGTTCGGCGCCGGCCCGTTCCAGCACCTCCTCGACAACGACAAGGTCGAGGACATCCACTGCAACGGCTTCGACAAGATCTTCGTCCGCTACTCCAACGGCGAGGACGAGCAGGTCGACCCGGTCTGCGACTCCAACGAAGAGCTGGTCCAGATCCTGCAGGACCTGGCCAGCTACACCGGACTGTCGAGCCGGCCCTTCGACACCTCCAACGTCGAGCTCGACCTACGGCTCCCGGACGGCTCCCGGCTCTCGGCGACCCAGGGCGTGTCACCGTGGCCGACCGTGTCGATCCGGCGACACCGCCACCCCACGTTGAACCTCGCCCACGAGCAGGACCTCGGCACCATCGACCGCGAGCAGGCGAACTTCCTTCGCGCCGCGGTCCGGGCCAAGAAGAACATCATGATCGCCGGTGGCACCGGCGCCGGGAAGACCACACTGCT
>Ga0081455_10002461_pt1 | contig 22056 bp, 19 predicted proteins | sample TabmetS3T2R1_FD_70207 | JGI IMG/M metagenome (GOLD analysis project Ga0081455, IMG submission 70207) | Tabebuia heterophylla rhizosphere microbial communities from the University of Puerto Rico - S3T2R1 | ecosystem: Host-associated > Plants > Roots > Rhizosphere ...
ACGCCGATCGGTACGTCGATCATCGGCCCGATCGAGTCGACGAACGCGTTCACCAGTCGCTCGGCCGCCTTGGGCAGCGGCGTGTTCGCCCGCTTGCCATGGAACATCGCGAACAGGTCCACGCGCAAGACGCCCTTGGTCCCGTGGATGATCAGCTGCGACTGCAGCGGCCGCGTGTTGTACGTCAGCTGGAACTGCGCCAGCCCACGCGCGCAGCGCACCATCGCGCGCCACTCGTCGAACGCCAGGTTCGGATCGCCGCCCAGCGAGCTCCACTCGGCGTCGACGTCCTCGATCGGCCCGAGCAGCGCCTGCATCAGATACAGGCAGTGCACGCCGATATCGCGGAACGGATAGCCCGCGTCGCGATACCACGGTGGCAGCGGACCGCCCTCGTACGGCGGATACTCCGAGCCGCGCAGGATGTCGACCGAGACCACCTGCCCGAGCGCGCCCGCGGCCACCGCGTCGAGCGCGCGCCCGGCCTCGCTGTCGGGCTGCCCCTCCACGACCGGCTCACCCCGATCGGCGCCCTCCCGCACGGCGGGGACCAGCGGGATCCGTCCGAGGAGAGGCACGTCGAGCTCCCGCGCCAGCAACTCCCCTCCCCCGGCCCCGAACAGCTCGTGGTGTTCGCCGTCGTTGCTGGTGAACCAGCTCATGTTCTCCACGACTCCGACGACCCGCAGCTTGACCTGGCGGGCCATGTAGGCGGCCCGCTGCGCCACCCGTTGGGCCGCCGGCTGCGGCGTGGTCACGACCACAACCCCGGCGTCGGGCAGGAGCCGGCGGTAGAGGACGCGAAGCGGGTAGTGGGCCTCGATCATCTCGTCGGCGACCCTCGGGTTGTCGCCGTGCATCAGCGTCGAGGCGGGGACGCCGTCGCCTTCGCTGTGGGCGCCGAGGCCCGCGACGGCGCTCGAATAGGAGAACCAGCGCTCGCCGTTCTCCCGCGCCCCACCGATGATCGCGACGACCAGCGAGCCGTGATGGCCGGCGGGCGCGCGCTCGGGATCGGCCTCGCCGATCGCCCGCAGGATCAGGTCGATGAGGGTGGGAACCGGCTGCTGCCACCAGCCCAGCGGCGCCCCCTCCTCGGCGCTCATCAGGGTGCCGCTCGGGAGGACGATCTCCAGCGGCGCGAACAGCCCCTCGTCCGCCGGTCGCTGCGGCGAGACCACCGACTTGAAGGCCACCCGCGCACAGCTGATGCCGCCGCCCACCGCCCCCGAGTTGATCGGGGCCTCAACCTGGGGAGGGAGGCCCGAGAGGTCAACGATCATCCGCTCGCCGTCGATCATGACCCGCACCGCCATCGGCAACGGGGGCGTGCCCGGCGCGCCCGAGTCGTCGAGCTCCACCGACGCCCGGTACTCGCCGTCCGGGAGTTCGCGGACCTTCGCCCGCGCGAGGGCGCCGCTGGCCGCGAACTGGGCCTCGATCAGCGTCCGCACCTCCTCGTTGCCCCAGCGCGCCGCGACGCGGTCGTTCCAGCGACGGACACCGAGGCTGCAGGCGGCGATGTGGGCCATCGCGTCGCCGGTGGTCAGCCGCGGCATCCAGCAGTTCGCCTGGATCGTCGCCAGCACCTCGGGCACGATCTCGCCGGCCGAGACGATCCGCACGCCCCGGTACTGGACGCCCTCCTGGAGGATGTGGCGCGCGTCCCAGCTGAACGATCCCGGCACCGGACCGCCGACGTCAGGCCAATGCATGCGGATCGCTACGTAGGCGACGATCTCGCCGTCGACGTGGATCGGCGCGGCGGCGACCATGTTGTTGAGGTGCGAGCCGTTGACGGCGGCGTAGTTGGTGAGGAACACGTCACCCGGCTGCAGGCGCTCGATGCCGATCACCTCGACCGCGTCGCGGACCGGCTCGCTCAGGTCGGCGAGGAAGATCGGGAAGTTGTTCCGCGACTGGCTGAGCATGCGGAAATCACTGGTCAGCAGGCCGACGGCGTAGTCCTTGTACTCGTAGACGAGGACGCTGTGCGCAGTGCGGGTGATGTTGACGTCGAGCTCGTCGACCACCGACTCCACCAGGTAGCGGAAGATCTCGAGATCGAGCGCGTCCGGCTCGGCTTGCACCGACCGCTCGCCACTCGCGGGCAGTTGTGACTGCGTGCTCATCCGGTGGGCGATCGTACCCCAATTCCGGACTCAGTGCAAAATCAGACCCAGTTTATTTTTCTTCGGAATGCGCATCGGCCGTCGCCGCCCAACTCGCGAGCTAGTCCAGGCCCTCGGCGGACCTCGAGCCGGGCTCGGCGGTATAGGCGACGATCATCTGGCCGGGGTCGGCGGAAAGCTGGAGCCGGTCATAGCTCAGCTCGAGCTCGCCGGCCAGCGGATGATTGAAGCGCTTGACCCTTTGCCGTGGAGGCGGACGTTATGCGCAGCCCACTGGCCACGGAACTCCTCGCTCTGAGTCGAGAGCTCGCCGACCAGGTCTGAGAGGTCTCGGTCGTGGGGGGTGCGCCCGGCCTCCAGGCGAAATATCGCGACGCAGTCCTTTGCCGCGCGATCCCACTCGACGTAGAAGTCCCGGGCACGGGGATCGAGGAAGACGTAGCGTGCCCAGTCGGCGGGATCGCCGGTGCCGAAGAGGTCCGGGTAGAGCGCACGTCCGAGCTGATTGGCGCCGAGTGCATCGAGGCGGCCGTTCTCGGCAAACGCAGCGGCGCCCGTCATCGAGTCGAGCAGCCACTGAACGCTCGGGCCGGATGCTCGCCTTTGCCGAACGGCGCCGGCTGCCAGAGCTCGGGCGGGAGGCGCGGGCGAGGTCGAAGAGGTGAGCTCGCTCGGCATCGTCGAGCCGCAGGACGTGGGCAAGCGCATCGAGGACGCTATCTGAAGCTCCGCCGAGATTGCCACGCTCCAGTCGGTTGTAGTAATCGACGCTCAGGCCGGCGAGCGTCGCTACCTCCTCGCGCCGCAGGCCCGGCACTCGGCGGGAGCCGTAAACGGGCAGGCCAGCTTCCTCTGGCTTGATCCTCGCCCGCCAGGAGGTGAGGAAGTCACGGATCTCGCTCTTCGCGTCCATCGGTCGAGGTTAGACCCGCCGTGCGCTCAGGCGGTCGTCGTTGCCGAAGCTCATGGACGCACCATCACCTTCAGCGCCTCCCGCTCGTTCATCGCCCGGTTGCCGTCCGGGACCTCGTCGAGACCGACGGTGCGGTCGAAGACGCGCCCCGGGTCGATCTTGCCGTCGAGGATGTCGGGCAGCAACTCCTCGATGTAGGCGCGCACGGGGGCGGGGCCGCCGGCGATCGTGACGTTGGCGTAGAAGGAGGTCAGCGCGCCGGGCATCTCCTCGTCCTGCGGCACGCCGACCCGGCCGACCGCCCCGCCCGGACGAGCGATTTCGATCGCCGTCTGCGTCGACTGGTCGAGCCCGACCCACTCGAGGACGGAATCAGCGCCGAAGCCTTCGGTCAGCTCGCGCACCCGCTCGATGGCCTCCTCACCGCGATCGGCGACGACGTCGGTGGCGCCGAACTCGCGGGCGAGGTCGGTCCGCTCGGTGTGGCGGCCGAGGATGATGATCTGCTCGGCGCCGAGGCGCTTGGCGGCGATCACGCCGCAGAGGCCGACGGCGCCGTCGCCGACGACCGCGACCGACTTGCCGGGTTCGACGTCGGCGACCACTGCCGCATGGTGCCCCGTGCCGAGAACGTCGGCGAGGGTCAGCAGCGAGGGCATCAATGCCTCGTCGGGCTCGGCGGTGAGCGGGTAGAGGGTGCCGTCGGCGTTGGGGATTCGCAGCGCTTCGGCTTGGGCGCCATCGAACCCCTCGGCCCCATTGCCGAAGAAGCCGCGATGCACGCACTCCGTTTGCAGACCTTCGTGGCAGAAGACGCAGGTCCCGTCGGAGGAGGCGAAGGGCATGACGACGAAGTCGCCCTGCTTGACGGCGCTCACCTCCGAGCCGATCTCCTCGATCACGCCGATTGCCTCGTGACCCATGATCCGGGCGCCTTCTGAGGCCTCGAGGTTCTTGTAGGGCCAGAGATCGCTGCCACAGATGCAGGCGCGGGTGATGCGGAGCACCGCGTCGGTCGGCTCTTCGATCCTGGCATCCGGCACGTCCTCGATGCGGACGTCGCCGGCGCTGTGCATGACGGTCGCTTTCATCGCTTCCTCTCGGTTTCGTTCGTGGATCGGATTCGGTAGTCGGTGGTGGCGGTTGGCGGCGAGCCGAAGCGGGCCGCGATCACGTGCTCGGGCAAGCCTCTTCCATCCCTGTGGCGCGGCCAGCCACGGTTCCCGCGCCGGCGGCGGCTGCCGTGCGGCGGCGGGCGCCGACGGCGATCGCAATCGTCGGGATCAGGGTCAGTGCGGCGATCACGGTGCCGACCACCGCCGGACCGGTTGCGCCGAGGTTCGAGTCGAGCGCCAGGCCCGCGATCCAGGAGCCGGCCGCTGTACCGAAGTTGAACGCCGAGATCGTCAGGGCGGACCCCAGGGTGGGCGCCTGCCCTGCGAAGCGGACGGCCGGCGAGATCAGCACCGGGTTGGCTCCGAGCCCGAAGTACCCGAGCAACGCGACCAGCGCAACCGTCGGCGCGGCGAAGCCGGAGAGCAGGCAGATCGCCAGCAGGAGAAGGGTGGTCACCGCTGCCGCCGCGATCGTCGTCCATGCGGGCGGACGTCGCCGAGACGGCCTCCGACGAGGAATCCGGCCAGGGCACCAACCCCGAAGCCGACGAGCACCAGCGGCACCAGGCCGGCGGCGAGGCCGGCCCGGTCGGTCAGCAGGGGTGAGATGTAGGAGTAGGTCGAGAGCACGCCGCCGGTCGTGGTCGCGCAGGCGGCCAGCGCCAGCCACAGGCGGCGAGAGCGCAGAGCGGACAACTCGGAGCGGATCGAGACACGCGGCGATCGGGCCCATCATGTGGGACGTAGCGGGCAATCAGCCGATCGACCCCAGCGCCAGCGCCGCGAGCGCCCAGAACGGCCGCCGCCAACCGATCAGCTGACCGGCGAAAGCGCCGAGCGGCACGCCGACGACGTTGGCGAGCATGGCGCCGGCGCCGACGACGCCCAGGGCGCGGGAACTCGCCGCAGGGCCGACGGCGCGGGTCGCCAGGACGTTGGCCACCGCCCAGAACGCCCGGTCGCCAGCGCCGTCAGAAACCGCGCCGCGAGCAGCAGGGCGAAGCTGGAGGCAAGTGCGACGATCAAATGCCCGGCGGCGAAGACGGCCAAGGCGAGCATCAGCGTCAGCCGCCTGGGCCGCCGCAGCGTCAGCATCGTCATCAGCGGCGCGCCGACGATCATCCCGACCGCGAAGACCGTGATCAACAGCCCCGCCTGGGCCACGCTCACCCCGAGGTCGCCCGCGATGTCCGGCGCAACAGGCCCGCGACCACGAACTCGGTCGTGCCCATCAGGAACGTGCCGAGCGCCAGGACGTAGATGACGAGCGGCAGTCTGGTCGCGGGCTCGGGGCGGGCTTGGCTCATGCACACCACCGTGCCACGGATCCGGCAATGTGAGAGGACTTCTGCTTCCAGGTACTGGCAGGGCACCCCTGTGACTGCCTCGCCTAGATGGTTCGACCGCGGCTCCAGTCCCAGCCGGGAAGCGCCGAGAGGGCGCGGCGGCGCTCCGCGGTGAGGACCTCGCCACGGCCGCCGATCTCCTGGCTGAGCGCACGCTGGGAATCGACCCAGGCGCCGAGCTCGAAGCCGTCCTCGAGGTGGTCGGCGGCCACCGCGCTGGTTCCTTCCCGTTCGGTGAATTGCCGCAGCCGCTCGAAAGCCACCTCCCAAGCCCGGTCTTCGGCGCTCTCGGCGTGGGTTATGCCGTACTCGGCCTCGAGTTCATAGACCTGGGGAAGGCCGACGATCTCGGTGATCGGCGGCACCTGCGGCACGTCATCGGGGAGCCGCGGTTTGCGCCCGGTCTGCTTCAGGGTCTCGAGTGCGGCGTAGACAGCGCGATAGCTCACGTAGATCGCCACCGCCTGGATCTGCAGCCGGAAGCCGAGCTGCTCGGCCTCGGCGGCCGACAGGTCAGTGCCGTTGTAGAGAGTTGGCAGGCCGGGCTCGACGATCCGTCGGCAATAGGTCTCCAACTCGCTGCGCTGCACGCCGTCGACGAAGACGACGTCAGCCCCGGCTTCGTAGTAGGCGGTGCAGCGAGCCTCGACCTCGTCCCACCCGTACACCTGGAGCGCATCGGTGCGAGCGACGATCACCGTCTCCGCCGCGATCCGCGCGTCGACCGCCGCCCGGATCTTCTCGACGAACTCAACCGTTGGGACCACCTCCTTGCCCTGCAGGAAGCCGCACTTCTTCGGGAACGCTTGGTCCTCGATGTGCATGCCGGCGGCGCCGGCGCGCTCGTACTCGCTGACCGTGCGGCGGACGTTGACGGGGTTGCCGAAACCGGTCTCAGCATCGACCAGAAGTGGCAGGTCGCTGACCTCGGTGACGCCGCGGATTGCGGCGGTCAGCTCGCTCATCGAGGTGAGGCCGACGTCGGGAAGCCCCTTGATCAAAGCCGTGCCGCCGCCGGTGAGGTAAAGCGCTTCGAAGCCGAGGTGCTCGCAGATGCGCGTCGTCAGACCGTCGTAGACGGCTGGCAGCAGGGTGAACTCGCTTGCCTCGATCCGCTGCCGCAGCGATCGCTGCGGCGCGGGCCGGGAAGAATCGATCAGCAAGCCCACGACCGTCCTTGCGAATGTCGTTGCGTCATTCCCATCCCCCTGTTCAGCAAACTAACAGACCAAAAGCCAACCAAAAGAACCCTTGGCTCCTAACGGGCCAAATGTGCGGATGGTCATTCGCATTTGTCGAATTGCCATCCAGGTATCCTGAGGGTCATGGGGATGACCATGGCGGAGAAGATCCTCGCTTCCCGGGCGGGGCTGAACCAGGTGGCGCCCGGGGACCTGGTCGTCTGCGAGGTCGACATGGCGGTCCAGCTCGACCGCAGCTTTGCCACCTTCATCCCGAATCGGATCGCCGACCCCGAAAAGGTCGCCGTCGTGATGGACCACACGATCCCGGCACCGACCGTATTCGACGCCGAACTGCACGAGAAGTCGCGGCAGTTCGTCAACCGCTTCGGCGTCAAGCGGTTCTGGGACGTCGGCAAGCAGGGCATCTGCCACCAGGTGATCATTGAAGAGGGCCTCGCCCTGCCCGGCGAGCTGCTGGCCTGCGGCGACTCCCACTCGAGCGCCTCGGGGGCACTCAACTGCGCCGCTCGCGGCCTCGGCTCGATCGAGATGATCCAGGTGATCTGCACCGGCACGACCTGGTTCAAATCCTCCCCGACGGTCAAGGTCGTCTTCGAAGGCGAGCTGCAGCACGGCGTCTTCGGGAAGGACGTTTTCTTCTACATGGCGGCCGAGATCGGCAGCGTCGAGGGCCACAACCTCGAGTTCGCCGGCCCCGGGGTCGGCAGCCTCGGGCTCGACGACCGCTCGACGATCGCGACGATGTGCACGGAGATCAGTGCCAATTTCGCCACCTTCCCCGCCGATGAGCTGATCCTCGAGCACGCCGAACGCGTCGCCGACCGCCCCTTCCAACCGGTCGAAAGCGATCCCGATGCGAGCTATGCCGCCGGGTACGTGGTCGACCTCGGGGCCCTCGGGCCCTACCTGGCGAAGCCCGACTACGTCCCCGAGAACTGCATCCCCGTCGAGCAGCTTCCGACCGACGTCTCGATCGACCAGGCCTTCGTCGGTTCCTGCGCCAACGGCAAGCTCGAGGATCTGCGCGTCGCCGCCGCGATCCTCGACGGGCGCCGCGTTGCTGATGGGGTGCGGATGATCGTCACCCCCGCCTCGCAGAAGATCTTCCTCGAGGCGGTGCGACTCGGCTACGTCGAGAAGCTGACCGAAGCCGGCGCGCTCGTCACCCACTCCACCTGCGGAGCCTGTTACGGCGGCCACACCGGGGTGGTCGGGCCGGGGGAGGTCTGCTTGACCTCGAGCACCCGCAACTTCAAAGGGCGGATGGGCTCCGACAAGGCGGCGATCTACATGGGCTCCTCGGCGACGGTGGCAGCATCCGCCGTCGCCGGCCGGATCACGGATCCGCGGCCGCTGCTGGAAGAGGGCGGGTCGAGATGAGCGAGATCGACGACGCCGCTCGGGTCGAGGGGCGCGTCTGGGTCTTCCCGGATCGCAACGTCAACAGCGATCTGCTGATGCCGGGAGCCGCCTTCACGATGCGCACCGAGGAGGAGCAGGCACGGCTCGTCCTACGGTCCTACCGGCCGGGCTGGGTCGACCTCGTCGACGAGGGCGATGTGATCGTCGCCGCGGCGAACTTCGGGACCGGCTCGGGACGACCGTGGGCGCGGCTGCTTCACATCCTCGGGGTCCGGGCGATCGTCGCCGAGTCGATCAACGATCTCGCCTACCGCAACTGCATCAACGCCGCCCTGCCGGCGCTCGAGGCGCCCGGCATCGTCGCCGCCGTCGAAGAGGGTCAGCACCTCGCGATCGATGCCCGAGCCGGGACTGTCCGGGTGATCGAGACCGGCCAGGAGCTCGCGGCCGCTCCGGTACCCGATCCGCTGCTGGAGATCATCGCCGCCGGCGGCCTGGTCGAGCAGCTGACCGCCGCGGGCTACATCTCCTCCCCGTCACCCGATGATTCCTGAGCGCTTCTCCTACCTCGCTCCAAGCGGGCCCGAGGAAGCCGTGGCGGCGCTGGCGGCGGCCGGCGGCTCGGCTCGGATCCTCTCGGGCGGCACCTGGCTGGTTCCCGACATGGGTCGCTCGGCGGTGCGTCCAACTGCAGTGATCGACCTGAGGGCAGCCGGGCTCGACCTGGTCGAGCCGGTCGGCGAGCGACTGCGGGTCGGAGCCGCCTGCTCCTACGCCGATCTCCTCGCCTCCCCCGCGCTTGCGGACAAGGCGCCGCTGCTGCTGAAGATGGCGGCCGGCATCACCGGCGGGCGGCAGATCCGTGTCCAGGGAACGATCGGTGGCTCCGCCTGCGCGGCGCGGCCATCCTCCGACGCGCCGACCGCGCTGCTGGGCCAAGGTGGGGAAGCGCTCATCATCGGCCCCGGCACAGAGAGGCGGCTGCCTCTCGAGGACTTCTTCGTCGGCGCCGAACGCACCGCCCTGGCCGCCGACGAGATGCTGACCGGCTTCGACCTGGAACTGCACCCCGGCGCCTCGTGGGGCTACCACAAGCTCAAGCACTCGGCCGGCAGTTGGCCGATCGCCACCGCCGCCGCCCGTATCTCGACCGCCGAGGACGGCGCCTGCAGCGCGGCAGGCCTGGTTCTCGGTGGGGTTGGCGAGCGACCGGTCCGCGTCGACGTCGCCACGGTCCTGGTCGGGCAGCCGCTCGAGGAAGGTCTACTTCGAGAGGCCGCCGAGCTGGCCTCGAGCGCGGTGCCGGAGCCGTACCGGGACGAGCTCGCAAGCGGCGAGTACCGGCAGGCGGTGGCAGCGCCGGTCGCGCTGCGGGCGCTGCGCGATGCCCTGCTGGCCGGCGGGGTGAGCGCGCCGTGAACGTCGACCGAGGAGCCAATGAGGTCGAGCTGACGATCGAGCTGAACGGCCGTTCGCGGCGCGCCCCGATCGATCCCCGCGCGCTGCTGATCGAGGCGCTGCGGGATGCGTTCGGCGCGACCGGCGCAAAGATCGGCTGCCTCAACGGAGACTGCGGTGCCTGCACCGTGATGGTCGACGGCCAGATCGTCAAGTCCTGCCTCGAGCTGGCCATCTCCGCCGAGGGCGCCGCGGTGAGGACGATCGAAGGGATCTCTGGCAATGGCGGGCTGACGCCGATCCAGCAGGCGTTCTGGGATCTCCAGGGCTTCCAGTGCGGCTTTTGCCTCTCGGGAATGCTGTTCAGCGCCGAAGACCTGCTGGCGCGGAACCCGAACCCGACCGAGGCTGAGATCCGCGAGGCGATCTCGGGCAACCTCTGCCGCTGCACCGGCTACCAGCACATCGTCGACGCGATCGCTGCGGTATCTCGCGACGACTCCTGATCACCGCGCCGCCGTACTAGCCGCTCGACCTGGCTGCGGATGCTGCTCTGATCGACGCCAGCACGTTCGGGGGCGTCAGCGGCAGCCTCTTGACCCGGGCGCCGTGTGGTCGCAACGCATCGTTGACGGCGTTCAGAACCGCCGCCTCGGAGCCCCCCACGCCGGTCTCACCCACGCCTTTGGTCCCCAGGATCGAGTTCGGGCTGGGCGTCGACTGATGTAGGACCTCGATCTCGGGAAGGTCGTTCGCCCGCGGCAGGAGGTAGGTCTTGAACGTGGCCGCGATCGGGGCGCCGTCGGCGCTGTAGGGGACCTGCTCGGTGAGCGCCGCGCCGAGGCCCGCAGCGACGGAGCCTTGGACCTGGCCCTCGACGAACATCGGGTTGATCACCGTTCCACAGTCGTCGGCGACGACATGGCGCAGCAGCGAGACCTGCCCGGTTTCGGGGTCGATCTCGACCATCGACATGTGCAGGGCGCTGGAGAAGACCGGAAAGATCTGCAGGGTCCCGTGCTCGTCGGGAACATGACGCAGGCCCGAGGCGGCATACGATCTGGTCGCCTCCAGAGACGGCTCCAAGCCAAGCGCCAGGACCAGCGGAAGCGTGTAGATCGAGTAAACGACCTCGGAGATCGGCAGCGACCGGCCGCGATCACCCACGACGGTGGCCTGACCAGCGGCGAGCTCCACCTCATCGGGCGCGGCCTCCATCATCCGGGCCGCGACCACGCGAAGCTTCTCGGCGAGGTCGTCGGCGGCCAGCGCCGCCGCGCCTCCTCCGTAGACGGTCGATCGCGAGGCCATGTTTCCAAAGCCGTACGGCGCTCTGTCGGTGTCGCCGCCCTGCACCTTGATCAGCTCGACCGCGATCCCGAGCCGGTCGGAGACGATCTGGGCGATCCCGGTCTCGTTGCCGTTCCCCGGCGAGGTGACGCCGGTCAGTACCGAGACTTCGCCGCCGGGCGAGATCCGGATCGTCACGCTGTCCCGCGGGCCCCCGATCAGCATGCCCGGATTCGCCGATCCCTCGGGGTTCATCTCGAAGCCAATCCCGATCCCGACCGTCGCGCCCTCGCGGCGGCGCCGAGCTTGCGTCTCGCGGGCCTCCTCGTACCCGAAGCGCTTGCTGACCAGATCGAGCAGCGAGTGGTAGTTGCCGCTGTCGACCTCGTAGCCCGCGCTCGCTCTGTAGGGAAACGAATCAGCGGGGATGAAGTTCTTGCGGCGGACAGCCGCCGGGTCGAGGCCAGTCCTCTCCGCGACCGCGTCGACCAGGGTCTCCATCACGATCTGAGCCTGGTCCTTGCCGAAACCGCGGACCCCCGACCACGGCGCTTTGTTGGTGGCGACAATCGTGTAGCGGACCTCGCAGCTCGGAATCGCGTACCCGTTGGGAAACGTCATGCCGCTGACGAATGCCATCCCCCAGCCAGGGCCGGCGGAGAAGTTCCCGCCGTCGATCATGCTGTGCACCCGCACCGCGTGGATCGTCCCGTCGTCGTCGTAGGCGGCCTCGAACTCGTGGGTCTGCTCCCGGCCGCCGATCCGCATGCACTCTTCCCGGGTCTCGGCCCAGCGGACAGGCCGATCGAGGAGCCGGCTCAGATACGCGACCAGGACCTCCTCGCCGTGGGTGTGGACCTTGAGGCCGAACGACCCGCCCACCGTGGTGGAGATCACCCGGATGTCGTTCTCGGCCTGCTCCAGCGCCTGGGCCAGCACCCAGCGCAACTGATGCGGAGCCTGGGTGCAGCCGTACCAGGTCAGGTGCTCGCGCCGCGCGTCCCAATCGGCGACATAGGTCCGGGTCTCCATCGGCGCCGAAACCGATCTCGGCACCTCGAGCTCTCCCTCCAGACGGTGATCGGCGCCGGCCGCGCCGAGCTCGAAGGTCCCCGCGCCGAGGCCGGCGTCGAGCATTACGTTGTCGGGCCAATCGTCGTAGACCCGTGGCGCGTTCGGGGCGAGCCCGGCCGCCGGGCTCAGGACCGGGGCCAGCTCGTCGTAGTCGACGACGATGCTGGCCAGGGCAGCGCGGGCGTCGGCCTCGGTCTCGGCGACGACGGCGGCGACCGGCTGCCCGACGTAGCAGACCTTCTCGAGGGCCAGACAGCGGACGTCGCTGGCCCTGCCACCCATCGGTTCGGGATTGAAATGCGGCGGCAGCGGCTCGACGTCAAGCGCCAGCTCGACCCCGGAGAGCGCGGCGAGAACTCCGGGCCGACTGCGCGCCGGCTCGCAGTCGGCGGAGGATATGCGGGCGTGCGCGAGGGGGCTGCGGAGGACCGCCATATGGGTCATCCCCGCCAGCTGGACGTCACCGCTGAAGACGACCCCGCCGGTGACGAAGCGGTCGCCGTCCTGCCTTCGGATGCGCTCCCCGACAGCCTTGATGGTCCTCACCCGCTCCGTGGCGGCGCCGGCACGACGGCGATCGGATCCGGCCCGGCGAGGAAATCCGCCGGGTCGAAGACCGCCGAGTCGAGCGTCTCGACCCGCTCGAAACGGGAGAGGAAGTCGTCGGCAGGTTCGAGGAAGTCGACGAGCTCGGAGCGGTAGTGCATCGGCACCGCGACCCGCGCCCGGAGCTGGTCGACGACATTCCGGGCCTGCTCGCCGTCGATCGTCGGGCCGCCTCCGACCGGCAGGATGAGGACGTCGGGCGTCCCGAGCGCGGCCACCTGCTCTGGCCGCAACTCCGCCTGGCCGAGATCGCCGAGATGGGCGAAGCGGACGCCGCCGAAATCGAAGGCGTACATCCCGGTCCATCCGCGTTCCGTGCCGGCGGCCGGGTCGTGCTCAGCGGAGACGCCGACGACTTCGCCGAGCGGCGTCTCGAACCGTCCGGCGAGGGATCTGACCAGGTGCGGCTCGCCGTCGATCACGCCGACCTCGTTGTGATCCACGTGCTCGTGGGTGACGAGGAGAAGGTCCGGCGCCACACCCGCGATCGCCGGGTAGTCCCAGCGCACCGGGGCGTGGTCCATCGAGCCGAATGGGTCGATGAAGATCTCCGCCTCGCCGCTGCGGAGCGAGAAAGCCGACTGTCCGAACCAGGTGATTTCCAAGGCTGCTTCCTTACTCGAGGGTTTTGATTAGATCGCCTGCTGCGCGCTCGGCGATTCCGATCGCGTCGACGCCGCCATAGAAGAAGCCCCAGCAGATCGAGTCGAGGACCTGCGCCCTGGTCAATCCGAAGGCGCGCGCGAGCAGGACCGACTCACGGATTCCCTCCCCGAACCCGCGCACCACGTTCAGGTTCAGCAGCGCGTAAGCCATCATCTCTTTCGGCAGCTCGCTGCGGATCGCGTGCTCAAAGCGGCTGCGGTAGCCCTTCAGGAATGCCGGGCGGTGAGCGGCGAGGAAGCTGACGTAGGAGGGAACCTCGCCAAGCGTGTCCGAATACCAACTGACGATCCTTTCGGTGTCCTCACTCGTCACCTCCTGACTGCTGAAGTCGGCGCCCGAGCGCAGCGCCTCCGGGTCGAACCCCCAGCTCGCCGGCCAATGCTCGACCGGCTCCGGCTCGACCCAGTCGCGGAGCTGCTCGGTGGCGCCCGAGGCGACGAAGCGCATGCCTCGCGGGCTGCCGTGGATGAAGGCGACGGCGAGGAGATCGAGGATCTCGGCCTTGGTCGCGCCGCCCTCGCGGCAGAGCTTTACCTCGTAGCGGATGCCGTCCTCGTAGCCGGTCACCGCGTAGAAGTGGAGCATCGTCATCGCGTGCAGCAGCGGGTGATCCGCCTCCTCCGGGCTGGTCGCGTGGCGGACGCCTGCGCGGTAGCGCTTCATCACGTCGGGCCTGAACTCGAGCCAGAACTCGAGCGCCACCATCGATTCGCCCTTGACGCGGTCGTAGTACTCGCGGAAGGCGCGGACCTCCTCCGGCGTGATCGTCTCGAGGGTGCCGAGGTCGAGACCGTCGTTGGACGGCTCGATGTCGGCGCCGCTCACGGCGCCCCCGGGAGGTCGGTGCCGGCGGCGAGGTGGATCTTGGCGTCGAGGAAGTGCACGGAGCCCGCCTCGACCACGAGCGGATTGAGGTCGAGCGAGACAATCGCCGGATTGGCGAGCACGAGCTCCTGGAACGCTTCCACGACGGCGACGACGAGGTCGCCGTCCGCAGTCGAACTCACGTACCTGCGCACGAGCGCCTCCGCCTGCCCGCGGTTGAGCGACAGCCGGAAGAAGTCGACGTCCGACCCGACCGAACCACCTCCCAACCCGAACATCAGCAGGGGACCGTTGCGCTCGTCGCGCTGGAAGCCGATCACGAGCTCGAGGTCATGCGGCACTTCCTCGATCAGCGCCACCTGACCGCCGAAGCGGGCGAACATGTACTCGACCGCCGCCCGGGTAGCCGCCGGGCCGTCGAGGCCCCGCAGGACGCCGCCGCGGGCAGCCCGGTGGGCGAGATTGGCCTCGACCTTGGCGACCAGGGGAAGGGAGAGACGCTCGAGGGCTGAGTCGAGATCGGCAGGGGAGTCGAGCACCACCATCGCCGGCCAGCTGCCCGGCAGCGATGCCAAGGCTGCTTCGGCCGCTGGACCGCTGACCACTTCGATCGGCTGGGTCGGCGCCGCAGGCAGCGGCTCGGCCAGCGCGGCCGCCGGCGCGCCGACGTCCGGGCGCGCGGCCCAGGCGCAGATCGAGCGGGCCTTGACGGCCGCCTCCTTGGAGCCCATCGCGAGCGGCACCCCCGGCCACTCGCCAAGTGGAACGCTCTCGCGCCCAGGAGCGGCGGCGACCGGCGCGGCGATCAGCGGCTGCTTGCCGGCGGCGCGAACCGTCGCGACGAAATCGGTCGTCTGGCGAAGATGCGCCTCCATGCCCTCGCGCGTTGGGATCCCGACGGTCGCGACGCTGACCAGGACCGCGAAGTTGGGGTCGCCGGCAAACGTTTCCAGGGCCCCGTTGACCGCGTCGACGTCGTCGAGCGCCGCGGCGCCGACGTCGAACGGGTTGTAGGAGACGACCGGGCGATTGCGCGAGAGCCGCCGCTGGGACTCCTCGGTCGGCAAGGGCAGCTCGACGCCGCCCGCCTCCATCGCGTCGGCAAGCATTATCGCGCCGCCGCCCGAGGTGCTGAAGATCCCCACTCCCCCTGTGGGCGGGCGCTCGAAGTCCATGGTCGCGAACGCCTCGACCGTCCAGACGAGCTCGTCGGTGTCCTCGACGACGACGATGCCGAACTGCTCGGCGACGCCGCGGATGACCCGCTGCGAGGAGGCGAGCTCGCCGGTGTGCGACTGGACGGCGAGGCTTCCCGCCTCCGACTTGCCACCGACGGCCAGCACGATCGGCTTCGACGCCTCCTGGGCGTAGCGGGCGAGCTCAATCAGCGGATCGATGCTGGGCAGGGAGTCGACGTACATCGCCAGGCCGCGTACCTCGGGGTCGCGAAGCAGGTGCTCGCCAAGCTCGGCGTATCCGAGGACGGCGGCGTTACCGATCGAGACCGCGGTGTGGAAGCCGATTCCGCGCTGCCAAAGGGCGTTGACGGTCCCGCCGAGCAGGCCGGCACTCTGGAAGATGACCGCGAAGTCACCCTGCACGGGTGCCGCCCGCAACGGCGCGGTCAGCGCCACCATCGGCGCCGCCGGCCTGACGATCCCGGTCGACTGGGGGCCGAGCAGGGGAACGCCTTTCTCCTTCGACCATTCCGCCAGCTCGCGCTCGACGTCGGCAAATCCCGACTCGGCCCCGCTCGAATAGACGACGACACCCGTCGGCAACTCGGCGAACCCTTCCAGCGCCTCGACGCAGTTGCCGGGGGCGAGCAGCAGAAAGGCGAGGCCGGGGGCGCCCTCGACCGCGGCGGTCGAGGAGACCGCCTGGATGCCGTGCAGGACGGGAGCCTTGCGATTGACGAGGTGAACCCTGCCTTGGAACCGGCTCTCGGGCTGCCCAGCCAGGTTGCCGAGCAGGTAGCGAGCCGGCGCCGCTCGTTCCGAGGCGCCGACGATCGTCACCGCGGGCGGCGCGAACATCTCCTCGAGCGCCGGGCCCGAGAGCAACTGCTCCGAGGCGCTGCTCATACGGCCTCCAGTACAGCGCTGCCGATCTCGGTGAAGAGGTCCGCGTCCTCGCCGAGGAAGCCCTGCAGGCTGAGTGCGCGGCGCATGAAGAGATGCAGCGGCACCTCGTGGGTGAAGCCGACGCCGCCGTAGACCTGCAGCGCCTGCTCGGCGACGAAGCGGCTCGGCTCGGCCGAGAACGCCTTCGCCAGGCGCCCCAACTCCGGGACCCGCTCGCGGTCGGCGTCGGCGTCCCAGAGCGCGGCGTCGGAGAGGCTCAGCAGAGTGCTGGCCTTGCCGGTCATCTCGGCGAGGATGTGCCGGAGCGCCTGGAAGCCGGCGATCGGACGCTCGAACTGGACCCGTTCCCCGGCGTAGGAGACGGCCATCGCGGTCATCTCCTCGACGGCGCCGCTCAGTTCGGCCACCGCCATCAGGCGCTGCGCTCCGTGCACCATTGCAAGCGTGCGTGCGGCGGCCGCCCCCTCGAGCAGAACACGGTCGGCCGCGACCTCGACGTCGGAGAACCCGACGGTCGCGAGCTCCACGGTCGGGTCGTGGCTGCCGCGCTCCCGCACCTCGGCAGCCGACGCTGAGACGAGGAGGAGGACCGTCTCGCCGTCGCGATCGGCGACGACGACGAAGGAGTCGGCGGCTGCGCCGAACGAGACCAGGTCGGCGGTGCCGCGCAACTCGGCTCCAGCCAGGGTCAGGTCGGAGCCGGCTCCATAGGGCCGCGGCAAGGGCTGGGCGAGGACGATCGTGCTCTCGCCATCGAGCGCAGCTGAGATCTCCCCCCGCAGCGCCTCCGAGGTAGCGGCTGCGATCAGCGGCAGGGCGACGGCGTGGTCGAGTAGCGGCCCGCGCATCAGCCGGTGCCCGACGGCGCGGAAGATCGCGCCGAGCTCCGCGTAACCGAGGCCTAGCCCGTCGAGCTCCTCGGGAAGCAGGAGCCGGAACCAGCCCGATTCCGCCGCGGCCCGCCACGGCTCGTCGGGAAACGGCGGCAGCTTCTCCTCCTCCTCGAGCAGCCGCTCGGGCATGCCGGCGCCAGATAGCTGCGCGATCGTCGTGCTGAAGAACTCGGCTGCGAGCTCGTCTTCGGGTTTGGTGAAGGGAACGTCGCTCATGTCCGCGGCAGTCCCAGCAGGCGCTCGGCGACGATGTTCCGCTGGACCTGCAGCGTCCCCCCGGAGATCGACCAGGAACGCGCATAGAGGTAGTCGTGGATCCACCGCTCGGACTCGAGGCCGAGCGGTGCCGCGTCCCCCGCCAAGCGATACGGACCGAGCAGGTCATAGATCAGGCCGAAGACGTCCTGCTCGACTTCGGTCAGGACGAGCTTGTCGACGGAATCGAGCGCGCCTGGCGGGGCGGCGCTCTGGACGCGGCGCACCGTCTTGCGGACCTGGGCCTCGAGCGCGGCGACCTGGGCCAGGGCTCGGCCGATCCGCCGCTTCACGTCCGGTGAGATCTTGGCGCCGCTCTCGCGCAGGGTCGCGATCGCCTGGCGCAGAGCCGCGTCGGCACCGGCGTGCCGCTGGATCAGGATGCGACTGCGCTCGCTGCCGAGCGAGTGCATCGCCACCCCCCAGCCGCCGTTCAGCTCGCCGACGAGATTCTCCTTCGGGACCCGCACGTCCTCGAAGAAGACCTCGCTGAACTCGGCGTCACCGGTGAGCTGGCGCAGCGGCCGGACGGTGACGCCGGGCGAGCGCATGTCGACGATCAGGAAGCTGATCCCCTTGTGACTCGGGGCCTCGGCGTCGGTACGGGCGAGCAGGGCACAGAAATCGGCACGATGTGCGTAGCTGGTCCAGACCTTCTGTCCGTTGACGACGAAATGGTCCCCGTCAGCCCGTGCCGAGGTGCGCAGCGAGGCGAGATCGGAGCCGGCGTTCGGCTCGGAGAAGCCCTGGCACCAGATCTCCTCGGCGGCCAACATCTTCGGCAGGTGCTCGGCCCGCTGCTGGTCGGAGCCGAAGCCGACCAGGGTCGGGCCGGCGACGATGAGGTTGACGATCGCAACCGGCAGCGGCGCCCCGGCCGCGATCAGCTGCTTCATCACCTCGGCCTGGTAGAGGATGCTGAGGCCGCGGCCGCCGAACTCCTCGGGCCAGTCGACGCCGAGCCAGCCGGCCTCGTACAAGGTCTTCTGCCAGCCCCGAAGAGCTTCGAATCGCTCGTCGACGTCGTTGGGAACAGCCGGCAGCTCGGCGTCGGCGACCCACTCGGCAACGTCCCGGCCGAAGGTCGCGAGGTCGGCGGCCGCGGTCCCGACCATCAGCGGCCCTTCCAGACGGGCTGGCGCTTCTCGACGAAGGCGGCGATGCCCTCCTTGCGGTCCTCGGACTCGTAGGGGTTGGGACCGACGTCGAGCCGGAGCGCGGTGGCGACGGGCAGATCGAGCCCCTTCAGCGCCATCTCCTTCATGCGGCGGATCGTGATCGGCGCGTTGGCGGCGATCTTCAGGGCCAGCTCGAGCGCCTCGTCCTGAAGCTTCTCGGCCTCGACGACCCGGTTGAAGAGTCCCCAGCGCGCGGCGTCCTCGGCGCTCATCTGCTCGCCCGTGTAGATCATCTCGAGGGCGATGGCGAGCGGGATCCGCTTGGGGAGAACGACCGAGCCATAGATCGCGCCCATCCCGAGTTTCGCCTCCGGCAGGCCGACCCGGGCGTTCGGGGCTGCGATCCTCAGGTCGCAGGCCAGCGCCAGCTCGAGACCGCCGCCGACCGCGACACCGTTGAGCGCGGCGATCGTCGGCTTGTAGGTCTCCATCATCACCTCGAAGACGAGTCGGCCGGGCTGGTCCATCGGTCCACGGAAATGGCCACCGTCCTGATCCCCGGACCGCAGCTCCTTCAGGTCAGCGCCCGGACAGAAAGCGCGATCGCCGCTGGCGGTGAGGATCGCGACCCGGATCTCCGGCTCCTCGCCGATCCGCAGGAACTCCTCGCTCAGACCCGCCTGCAGGTCCTTGGAGAGGGCGTTGAGGCGGTCGGGGCGATCGATCGTGATCCGCCGCACGTGGTCGTCGCTCTCGACGACATATCCCGCCGCCTCTTCGCGCCTTTCGCTCGGCTCCCAGGCCCCATTCATCGCGAGGCTCCGTTGGCACCCGCGCCGCGCAGCCGTGCCGTCCGCTCCTCATCGATCGCCTTGCCCCCGGCCGCGAGCGCGACCCTGTAGACCGATTCGGCCGCCGCGGTCGAGACGAGCCCCGAGCGCACGTCAGCCAGCACCGCCTCGGGCTCGCGCTCGGCCGGATCGCCGTAGCCACCGCCGCCGGCCTCTTCGGTCGATACCACGTCGCCCTCGTTGAGCTCGATGATCGTGTTCTCGGTGATCGTCTCGCGGCTCCCCTCGCTGCGGGTCACCATGCCCTTGTGGGGGTCGGCGCTGTGGCCGCCCATCAGCCCGTACGGCTTCGTCTTCTCAGTCGAGCCGCCGCCCCAGCGCAAGCACCGCAGCCCGTCCTGCTCGACCCGATACCTCGTCCAGCCGCCGGAGCCGCCGCGCCACCGCCCGGGGCCCGCGCTATCGGTTCGCAGGCCGAAGCCGAGCACCTGCAGCGGGCTTTTCACCTCGACCAGCTCGGCGTCCTGGGTCTGCGAGCCACCCATCGCGACCAGCGAGCCCAAGCCGTCCCAGCCGTCGGCGCCGAGCGTCGCGCCCGAACCGCCGAAGGCGAAGGCGCCGCTTGCTACGAAGGGGCGGCCCGTGTGCTTCCAAACGCCCTCCTGACCGAAGAAGCATGCCGACGCCCAACCGGCGTTGCTGCCGTTGGGAACAGCCTCGGCCAGTGCCAGCCAGATCGCGTCGACGATCGTCTCCGCCATCGGCATCGTCGAGAGGCTGGTGCCGGCAGGCGGCTTGGCGTTGACCGCGCAGCCGGGCTCGGCGACGATCTCGATCGGTGCCATCGTGCCGCCATTCATCCGCAGTTCGGGATCGACGACCCCGAAGAGGCCGACGCAGCACGAGGCGACGGTGTTTGGCATCGGCGAGTTGCCGATTCCAGGGACCTGCCCGTCGGTACCGGTGAAGTCGAAGACGATCGCCTCCCCATCGACCCGTACCTCGAGCTGAACCCTCACCGGGTCCGGATGGACGGCGCTGCCGTGGTCGAGGAACCGCTCGGACCGGTAGACCCCGTCGCGGAGCTTGCCGATCTCGGATCGCATCTGGCGCTCGGAGGCGGCGAGCAGGTCGTCGACCGCCGCCATCACCGGCTCGGTGCCGAACTTCTCCAACATCGCCCGCAGATCCTCGGCGCCGACGTTGACCGCTCCGACCTGGCAGTGCAGATCGCCGTTTACGAAATCGGGCAACCGCAGGTTGAGCAGGATCATCCGCCAGATCTCGTCGTCATACTCGCCGCCCCGGTAAAGGCGGACCGGCGGAATCCGCAGCGCGTCGTCCCAGCAATCGACGGCATAGGGGTTGACGCCCATCACGCCACCGCCGCCGACGTCGAGGTGATGCCCCTTGCTCACCGTCCAGAAAACCAGCTGGCCCGCGTGGAAGACCGGCTTCAAGATCGTCATGTCGGGCGGGTGGTTGTTGCCGTGGTACGGGTCATTGAGGAGAATGACGTCGCCGTCCTCGAAGCTCGTGTAAGCCTCCGCGACCGCGTCCCAGGCGCTCTGCATCGAGCCGGCGAGGACGGGAATCCAGTCCTTGGTAGCGACCCAGCGGCCGTCGGCAGTGAAGATCCCCGTGACCATGTCGCGGATCTGGAAGATCGGCGAGCGCGAGGTCAGCAACATCGCCTCGGCCATGTGCTCGGCGATCGCTTGCAGGCGGTTGGAGACGACGGTCGCGAGGACCGGATCCGAGGTGGTTCGGGTGGTCGCCGGATCAGACACTGACGCCTCCCGCGTAGAGACGGTCGATGACCGAGTCGAGACTTACGGACGTCGGGTGAAGGAGGAACGAGCCGGATGCGTGCACCTCGACCTCATGGGCAGGGGGCACGACGATCGTGCTGGTCGCCATCTCGATCATCGCCGGTCCGCTGATCGACTCCCCCGGCCCCAGCACCGGGGCGGCGACCACCGGCGTCTCGACGAAGCCGCCGTCGAACCAAGCGCGGCGCGAGCCGCTCGTGGGCTCGGGCTCTTCGCCGCCGAGCTCGGCGACCACGTCCGGCGCTTCCCAGCTGGGGCCGCGAGCCTCGAGGCGGACGTTGACGAGCTCGATCTCGTTGTCGACGAGCGAGTGGCCGAAGCGGTCGTGGTGGGCGGGGTGGAACTCTTCCCTGAGGCGCTCGATCACCGCCGCCGAAACCGGCTGGTCGGGCGGCAGAACGAGGTCGATCGTGTGAACCTGGCCGAGGTAGCGGACCTCGACGACCCGCTGCTGGCTGACGGCGTCGGCGGCGACGCCCTCCTCGGCAAGCAGCTCGATCGCCTCGGCTTCGAGCTCCACGAAGATTCCCTCGACTGCGCCGGCGTCCAGCGACCGCCCGAACAGGGTCCGCACGAAGTCGTGGCGGAGCTCGGTCACCTGGATCCCGGAGGCACACAGCACCGAGGCATCGCGGGGCACGACGACGAGAGGAATTTCGAGATCTTCTGCGAGCGCGGCCGCGTGGACCGGGCCGGCACCGCCGGCGGCGACCAGGGCGAATTCGCGTGGGTCGAGACCGCGCCGCAAGGTCATCAACCGCAGGCTGTCGGCCATCGCGGCGTTGATCGCGGCGACGATTCCGGCGGCAGCCTGCGGCTGCTCCAGGCCGAGCCGCACGGCGATGCCCTCGACCGCCTGCTCCGCCGCCGCGACGTCTAGCGCCAGCTCGCCAGATCCGAAGCTCGAGGCGCCGACGTAGCCGAGCAGCAGGTTTGCGTCGGTCACCGTCGGCTCGGTGCCGCCTCGCGCGTAGCAGGCTGGGCCGGGCTCCGCGCCGGCGCTTTGCGGCCCGACCCGCAGCATGCCGCCGCTATCGATCCAGGCGATGCTGCCACCGCCGGCGCCGATCGTCGAGATGTCGAGGGCCGGGGTGGTGATCGCGTAGCCGGCGAGCGTCTCGCCGGCGCGGACCTCGGTCTCGCCCCCGCGC
>Ga0081455_10002462_pt1 | contig 22046 bp, 20 predicted proteins | sample TabmetS3T2R1_FD_70207 | JGI IMG/M metagenome (GOLD analysis project Ga0081455, IMG submission 70207) | Tabebuia heterophylla rhizosphere microbial communities from the University of Puerto Rico - S3T2R1 | ecosystem: Host-associated > Plants > Roots > Rhizosphere ...
CGCACCGAGACCGTCACGACGGCGAACGCGACCGCCATCAGCAGGTGCCACTCCCACCACGCCGCGTGCCAGCTGCGCGCGAACGCGACCGCGATCAGCGCCTCGGCAAGCAGTACGAAGGCCACCGCGACCGCGAGCGGCAGCGTTCGGCGCCGGACGCGGTAGATCCGGGCGTACCGCCACGCCGCGAACGCGTACAGCGCGACCCCGAACGGCGCGAGGAACGTGTAGAACGGCGAGCCCTCCTCCTCGAGCGGCCGGTCGAGCACCGGGGCCTTGGCGAGCGAGGCCACGGCCCACGCCACCAGGACCGCGGCCAGCACGCTCAGGATCAGCATCCGCCGGCGCAAGATCGCGTCGGCGGCCTGCGGCCCGAGCTCGAGCGCGGAGGCCGCCGCGAACGCCGACGCGAGCAGCAGGCCGACCGGCGTCGCGATCGTGAAGCCGGAGTTCGGGTGGTCCAGGAGCACGCCGGGGGTCGCGAGCGCGTGCAGGCCCAGGAAGCCCGAGCTGGTGATCAGCGCCAGCGAGACCAGGAACAGGCGGGCGTCGTCCCGGCGATGCGCGGCGTCGCTCGCGATCAACGCGAGCCCGACGTTGATCAGGGCGACGGCGAGCACGAGCAGGAAGTGCGACGGGTGATGCTCCCACTGGACGTCGAGGTCGGGGACGGCCAGCAGCAGCAGGAGCCCCGCGATGGGGATCGCGAGCAACCCAGCGAGGAGCACGATCCGCGGGCGGTCCTGCACGTCTCCTCCGTCGATCGAGGCACCCACGCCCGGACGCGCCGGGCGGGTGCGCGAACGCGCCTGGCCCCGGATAGTAGGCTAGGTGCCTCGGGCCTGCGCCCGAAGGATCCCGGATCAAGGGGATCCTCGACACACGAACGACCCGGAGTCCTCGCGAGACGGTGCTCGGCGTGCCGCCCACGCCGACGAGGTGGGTCGGACGCAAGCACCTTCGAGGAGGAGCGATGCCCGACAGCGTGGGCAAGCGCAAACGCCGCGACGTGACGGCGCGCAAGCACGCCGCCCGGGAGGAGCGGCGACTCGCGCGCGCGAGCAGGAAGAAGGACCGCGAGGCCGGGCTGATCGAACCCGGCCCGCCGATCGGCGAGGCGGAGCAGAGCGAGTGGCTCCGTCCCCTGCCCGAAGAGGAGGAGGCCGCCGACGCGGTGGCCGAGGGCGAGGAGGCCTAGGGCCACGGCTCGGCCGCGTTCCGCGACGGGATCGGAGGTCGCCACGATGAGGACACGGAGGCGGTGGGGAACGGTCGCGTTCGGCGCCGTCGCCGCGGCGATCGTCCTGTCGTTCGCGCCCGCCGCGTTCGCGCAGGACGAGGGCGGACAGACCAACGCCGACGACGAGATCGTCATCACCGGAACGCTCGTCGTCCCCGAGGGCCAGAGCGTCGGGACCGCGGTGATCTTCAACGGCGACGCCACGATCCAGGGCACCGTCACCCAGAGCCTCGTCGTGTTCAACGGCGACGTCGAGGTCTCGGGGACCGTCGGCGACAACGTGATCGCCTTCAACGGCCGCGTGGTGATCCGCTCGGGCGCCGAGGTCGGGGGCGACGTCGCCAGCCGGAAGGCCGCGATCGTCGAACCCGGCGCGACCGTCGGCGGACGGGTCAAGGGGATCAGCGGCCGGTTCGACTTCGAGACCTGGGGTTGGATCAGCCGATACGTCTGGTGGTTCGGCTACACGATCTCGACCCTGATCCTCGGGCTGGCGCTGCTGGGGTTCGCGCCCTCGGCCGACCCGGCGTTGGCCAGGGCGTTCCGCAGGCGAACCGGCGGATCGTTCGGGTTCGGCGCGCTGATCTTCTTCGTGCTGCCGATCGTGGCGATCCTGCTGCTGGTGATCGTGGTCGCGATCCCGCTGGGGCTGTTCCTGCTGCTCGGGCTCGCGCTGCTGTACACGATCGGGTACGTGGCGGGCGCGCAGGTCCTGGGCCGGATGGTCGTGAAGGAACCGAGCTCGCGGTTCGCGGCGTTCTTCGCGGGGTGGGGGATCCTGCGCGGCATCGCGCTGATCCCGGTCCTGGGCGGCCTCGTGTTCATGGTGACGTCGATCGTCGGCCTGGGCGCGCTCCTGATCGCCTCGCGCGCGGCCGGGCGCGCCACACCGGCTCTCGCGCCGGCGGCCGTCCCGCCGCCCCCGCCGCCGGCGGACGTTCCGCCTCCGCTCTAGGTCTCGACGCCCGCCGCGTCCGCCGCGGCCTCGACCTCGCCCAGCCGGTGGGCGAGCACCCGCATCACCCCGATCGCGATGTCCGGCCGGTCGTGGATCATGCTCTCGAACTCGCGCCGGCCGATGCGGATCGCGCGAACGTCGCCGTCGGCCACGATCGACGCGATGCGCGGGTGGCGCGTGATCAGCGAGAGCTCGCCCACCACGTCGCCGTGTCCCCGGCGCGCGATCTGGGTCCCGCCGGCCACGACGCGAACGGTGCCGCTCGCCACGATGTGCAGGTCCTCGCCGATCTCGCCCTCGATGCCGAGCAGCTCGCCGTCGGCGAAGGTCTGGTCCTGGGCCACCTCCGCGATCACCAGCAGGTCGGCGATCGCGAGCTCCTCGAACAGCGGGACGTTCTGCAGGAACAGCACCCGCTCCATCACCGGCATCGTGTCCCGGGGCACGCCCATGTCGTCTCCATCCTCCATCGCTTCGGCGAACCGCGCGCAGGCGACGACGGTCGCGTCCTCGTTGTGGAGCGCGCGCTCCAGCCAGTCGATCGTCTGCGTTCGGTGGGCGGCGTCGCCCGCGTCGCCCGTCTCCCACAGCGGCAGCAGCGGCCGAACCAGGGCCGCGTCCACGGTGTTCTCGAGCGTCTCGAGCGCGTTGGCCGCCTGGCCCGCGTCCGCCGCGTCCAGGCTGTCGATCGCCGAGCGGACGTCGGCGCCGTTGGGCGACACCAGCGAGATGGCCCGCAGGGCCGTTCGGGCGTTCACCCGCGCGTGCTCGAGCACCGCACGGCGCAGCAGCCCGTTGGCGCCGGCGCCGTCGGGGATCGCGAAGGCCAGCTCGCCCGACCGCTTGGCCTCGGCCGCGCAGTGGTCGGCGAAGGCTCGGACGCCGATCGCGCGCTCGCCGATCTCCAGCCGCGACAGGGCGTGGAGCGCCGCGGGCCGCGCGTCGGGGTCGTCGAGCGCGCCCAGGACGTCGTCGATCGCGTCCTCGCCCATCCCGGCTACGGCCTCCGCGGCCGCGTCCCGGACACGCCGGCTGGGGTCGTCGAACAGCTCGAGGGCAGGACCGAGCGCGTTCGTGGGGTCGAGCGATCCGAACGCCATCACGGCGGCCGCCCGGACCCCCGGGTCCTCGTCGCGCAGGGCACCCGCCGCGATCGGGGCGGCCTCGGCCGGCGCGCCGTTCAGGTTCGACAGGGCGGTCGCCCGGACCGCGGGGTCGTCGTCGCGCGCCAGTGCCCGGAGCCGTTCGAGCGCGGCCGCGCCCTCCGGTCCCGATGCGAGCGCCGCCGCCGCCGGCGCGGCCACGACGGGAGCGGGGTCGTCCACGAGGGAGCGGAGCGTGCGGTGGCGTTCGACGCCATCGAGGCGGCCCGCCAGCGCCACCACGGCCTGCGCGCGAACGCCGGCGTCGGGATCGGCCAGGGCGCGTTCGAGCGCCGCGCCCGCGCGCTCGTCGTCGAAGTCGGCCAGGAGCCGTATCGCCAGGCTCCGGACCTGCGGCGACTCGTCCTGCGCCGCGCGCAGCGCGTGCGCGAGCGCCTGGGCGTCGTGGCCGAACGCGAACGGGACGCGGGCGACGGCCACATCGGGGAAGACGTGGGGCCGCCCCTCGCGGAGGGCGTCGACGAGCGCGGACGCGTACGAGCGTCGAACGCGCCAGACGACGAACGCCGCGAGCGCGGCCGTGACGAACCCGATCGCGGCGAACTGCTGCGCGGTGAGGACCTTCTGCCCCACCAGCGCGATCACGCCGGCGATCGCGGTCCCCGCCTGCGCCGGCCCGCCGTTCAGGAACGCGCGGACCTGGTCGCGGCGCGCGTCGGGGACGACGTTGGTGAGCGTCTCCCACGCGGGCGAGGCCACGCCCTGGAGCCAGACGCCGTCGAGGAACCGGAGCACGACGAGCAGCACGAAGCCCGAGCTCACGATCAGGATGCCGAACGTCCCCAGGTACAGCAGCGGCAGGACCATCATCATCGTGGCGATGCCGAACGCGGCGAAGAACCGGTTGGTGGCCAGCACCGACACGAGGAACGCGGCCCCGGTCATGGCCGCCCAGAACAGGCCGAAGAACGATGCGAGGTCGCCCGCGTCCGGGTAGCGCTCGGTCGCCGCGGTCGCCCAGGGCAGGTACAGCGAGAAGAACAGGACCGAGAACAGCACGGCCGCCGCGGTCATCCAGACCAGCAGCTTCGAGGTCCGCACGTACACGAACGCGGTCCGCAGGTCGCGCCAGGGCGAGGAGGCGGCGCGGTGCGCGCGGCGGGCGCGCTGGACGTGTTCGGTGTGCGTGCCCGGCCTGGCCTCCGAGAGGACGACCCGGCACAGGATCAGGGCCACCAGCAGGGCGCCGGCCCACACCAGGAGGAGGTTGGGCGTCCCCAGCAGGCTCACCAGCGGCGCGGTGAGCAGCCCGCCCGCCACCGACCCGAGGATCTCGCCCGCCGCGAACAGGGGAAACAGCCGCTTGGCCGTCCGCGTGTCGGTGACGACGCCCGCGACGCCCCACACGAACACGTTCTGCAGCAGCAGGGCGAAGGCGACCGTGAGCCACAGCACCCAGTAGATCCACGCCGCGTCGGAGAACAGCACGACGCGTTCGACCACGGCGAGCGCCGCGAGGCCGGCCGGGATCGCGAGGTACGCCCGGCGGCGGTCGACGCGGCCCAGCACCGCCGCGAGCGACATCATCAGCACGAACGCGGTCGCGCCCTGCGCGAGGTACATCACGGGCAGCGCGTCGGTGCCCACCCGGTCGAAGAACAGCGCGTTCGCTGCGCTCTGCGCGGCCACCAGGCCCGCCATCCCGACGAACGTCAGGGCGACCATCGGGACGACCAGCGCGCGTTCGCCGGCGTGGACCTTGAGCGCGCGCGCGACCGCACTCATGGGCGGATCATCTGGACCCGGTGACCGGCTCCCCCTCCGCGCGCTCGTGCGGCGTGACGACGATCGCGTCGACCGGGTGTCCTTTCAGGGAGACGTGCCGGCGTTCGAGTCCGTCCAGCGGGAGATGGGCGGCGGCCGCGGACTGCGTCGTCACCAGGACCTCGCCGATCGCGGCCTGCGAGGCGAGGTGTGCGGCGATGTTCACGGGATCGCCCAGCGCGGTGAAGTCGGTGGCCGCTCCCGAGCCCACGACGCCCACGAACGCCCGCCCCGTATGCACGCCGGCGCCGAGCGGCACCCACGGCCCCTCGGGCGAGCCGTGGCCGGTCGCCAGGAGCAGGTCCTCGGCCGCGCGGACCGCGACCTGCGCGTGCTCGGGCCCGGTCATCACCGGGATGAACAGCCCCACGACCTCGTCGCCCACGAACTTCTCGATGATCGCGTCGTCCTCGACCAGAACCTCCTTCGAGACCCGGTAGAAGCGGTTCATCAGCCGGGAGAACTCCAGGTTCGACATCGTCCGCGCGATCTTGCTCGAGCCGCGGACGTCGGCGAACAGCATCGACAGCTCGACCTCGGCGCCGCTCACGTCGTCCTCGGACGTCGGGCACATCTCGGCCTGGGTCCTCAGGCCCTTGAAGCAGCGCCCGCAGATCTTCGGGTTCTTCTCCCAGGGGACGAACCCGTACCGCTTCAGCACGAACCGTCCCGGCGCCCCGAACGGCGCGCTGCACAGCTTGCATCGCGGGTTCGAGGGGATCAGGCGGAGCGGGCTCTTGTCGTGCAGGTGCGGGTGCGTCCCGTTCAGGAAGGCGGCCCACTCCTCCTCCGGCGTCATGTCGGGAGCCATCTCAGGCGGCAGACTAGGTGGAATCGCCACGGTCGTGCCAGTCACACGACCGTACCGGAAGGAGGTTCTCATGACGCAGGCCGACGAGCGGCCCGGCGGGGTCAAGGAGCTCGGACACATCGTGCTGTACGTGCGAGACCTCGACCGCTCGGTGCGCTTCTACCGCGACGTGCTCGGGTGGCGCCAGGTGGGGCCGGGAGACATGCCGTTCCCGGCCGCGATGTTCTCGAGCGGCAGGACCCATCACGAGCTGCTGCTGATCGAGGTCGGTCAGGACGCGGCCCCGATCCCGGCCGGACGGCGGGTGGGGCTGTACCACTTCGGCCTGAAGGTCGGGGACACCGACGACGAGCTGCGGGCCGCGCTCGCGCGCCTGCAGGAGGCCGGCGTCCCGCTCATGGGCACCGCCGACCATGGGATGACGCACAGCCTGTACCTGGCCGACCCCGACGGGAACGAGATCGAGCTCTACATCGACGTGGAGGGCGTCGACTGGAACGATCCCGAGATCCTGATGTCCAGGCCGCAGGCGCTGCGGCTGTAACGGGCGCGCGCAACGACCCGATGCCTCCACTCGGCGTCCCGGCGCGCCGATGGGTGAGGGATGCGGTACTCGACCGGGACGAAGGTGCTGGCAGGCGTGTTCGCGATCGGCCTGCTGTTCCTGCTCGCGGGGCGGCAGTGGCAAGAGGCCCGCGAGTGGCTCGCAACGGCGCTGGTCGTCGGTGGGGTCGTCGCGCTCGGGGTCTGGCGCCTGCGCCCACGCCGGAACGCGTTCGAGGCGGAGGCCCGCCGACTCGGACTGCGCTTCTCGGCCAAGGACCCCTTCGGCCTGCTCGACGAGCCCTTCGCCCTGTGGCGTTGGAGCCAGCGCTCGTACGGGCGGCTCGACAACGTGCTGTGGGGGACCTGGCGAGATCTGCAGGTTCGGGCCTTCGAGTACCAGTACGACGCGAGCGGACGGGACCTCCGAGCGTTCTCGTGCGCGATGGTCGCGAGCGCGGGCGGGTGGCCGGCACTCGTGATCCGGCCCGAGTCGCTCGCCAGCCGGCTCGCCGACGTGGCGGTCCCGGAGGTCGCCTTCGAGTCCGAGGCGTTCGACCGGGCGTTCTCGGTGCGCTGCGACGACCGTCGGTTCGCGTCGGCGTTCGTCGATGCCCGGATGATGGCGTGGCTGCTCTCGCTCGAGCCTCGGTGGGGGTTCGAGATCGACGGGCCATGGATCCTCGGCTACCGTGAGCAGGTCCGGCCGTGGGAGATCGAGGGCGTTCTGGAGACCGTGGCCACGTTCGTCGAGCGGATCCCGCGCGTGGTCGGGTCGTTGTTCCCGGAGGCGCTCCCGCCGCGGCCCGACATCGTGCGCTGAGGAACGCCTAGTCGAGCCGGAAGATCGTGTGCCCCTCCGAGCCGGTCTCGCCGGTGCGTTCGAACCCGCACTTCTCGAGCACCCGCATCGATCCGGCGTTGTGCGGGGCCACGCCGGCGAACACCGGACGGCGCGTCTCCTCCTGCTGCAGGAACGCGGAGAGCGCGCGGGTGGCCACGCCCCGGCCCCAGAACGCGCGGTCGATCCAGTAGCCGACCTCGCGATGGCCCTCGAACTCGAAGCTCATCACCTCGCCCACCAGGCGCCCGTCGAGCTCGATCGCGCGCGACAGGTTCGCGTCGTCGGACCGGACCTTCGTCCGGTGCGCGAGGTAGGCATCCCAGTCGCGGGCAGGGAAGGCCGCCATCGCGTTGGCCTCGGGGTCGCGCTGATGCTCGAACAGGATCGGGAGGTCGTCCTCGCGCACCGGGCGGAGCGCGACGCCGGTCGGCTCGGGTTCGCGTCCCACGGACGTCGTCAGGCCTGTGCGACCTTGCCGAGCAGGTCGTCCAGCAGTGAGGGCGCGCCCGGCTCGATGAGCTCGTGCAGGTGCGGGTTCTCCACGCCCATCGCCAGGACGCGCGCTGCGTCCAGCGCGGACGCGTCGCCGAGGTCCGCCCGGTACCGGTAGCTCCGCACCGCGAACTCGCGCATCCCCGAACGGCTCGCGAGCGAGGCGAGGTCGGTGACCCAGCGTTCCGCGGTGGGATGGCTCGCGGCCAGGGCGATCGCGCACAGCGCGTCCATGATGTAGGCGCGCAGCCACAGGTGGGTCCGGCCGACGCGCGCGCATCCGGCGAGCGCCTCCTCCATCGTCTCGATCGCGCCGGCGAGGTCGCCGCGGGCGGCGCGCATCAGGCCGAACCCGCGGACGCCGTAGGACTCCCAGCATGCGTCTCCCACCTGACACCCGAGCGCGTACGCGTGCTCGAACGTGTCCGCCGCGCGGTCGAGGTCGCCCCTGCGGAACCAGACCTCGGCCGAGAGCGCCTCGGGGAACGCCATGAACGCCGTCCAGCGTTCGGTGCGCGTCATCTCGCGCGCGCGTTCGAGCGTTCGGTCCGCGTCGTCCAGGCGGTTCCACAGCAGGTGGGAGCGGCCCCGGAACGTGAGCGCCCACGCCTGCTGCTTCACGCTGCCGACCGACTCCGCGAGCGCGATCGCGTCGTCGAGCGTGACCGCGGCCTGCTCGTGCGCGCCCACGTCGGACAGGCCCACCCCCGCGAGGCCCCGGATCCGCGCGAGCTCGAGCGGGTCGCGTTCGGCCAGCGTCTCGGCGGCCCGGAGCCACGTCTCGGCGCGCAGGTAGTCGCCGCGGAGGAGGTCGACGTAGCCGAGCTCGCGGTGGGCGGCCGCCGCGATCGGCCGCGCGCCGATGGACTCGGCCACCGAGACGCACCGGTGCAACGCGGTCGAACCCTCCTCGTCGTAGCCGCTCGCCGCGTGGGCGAGCGCCGAGCCGAGCGCGAGGAGCGCAGTGGCCTCGAGCTCGGGCTCGCCGCGTTCGCGGCTGGTGGCCACCGCGTTGCGGAGCGTCTCGACCCCCGCGCGGACCGCGCCGGCGCTCACGGCTGCCTGCCCGGATTCGACCAGCGCCTGCAGCGCGGCTCGTCCCTCCGAGATCGAGGCCGGCGCGCGCGTCTCGATCGTCGCGGCCCGCATGAGGTCCGTGCCGGGCTCGACGCCGAGCTCGCGACGGAACAGGTCGATCGAGGCCGCCAGCTGGCGCTGCACCGCGACCTCGTCCCCCGTCCCCGCGAACGCGCGGATCAGCAGCGCGTGCGCGTCCTCGTTCAGTGCGTCGATCGCGACCAGCCGCGTCGCGAGCTCGACCGCGCGCCGCGCGTCGCCGGACGTGAGCGCCCGAAGCGCGCCCTCGCGCAGCACCGCCTCGCTCAGCGCCTGCAGCCGTCGCCGTTCGCCGAGGAGCCACGCGGTGAAGCCGGGACTCGCGTCGATCTCGATGCCCTCGAGCAGCTCGCGGCCCAGACCGGGGAGCTCGACCGCCTCGAGCGACGTGCCGGCCATCAGGACCTCGACGTCGATCGTCGAACCCTCGGGCAGGCGGAGCTGCACCGTGTTGCCGCTGCCCACCGTGTCCGAGCCGCCCAGCAGCCGGCGCAGCTCGGACAGGTTCCACCGCAAGGCACCGGCGGGGTCCTCGGCGTCGGGGAACAGCAGCTCGATCAGCTGCGGTCGGGTGGGCGGCCGGTCCGACAGCACGAGGTAGGCGAACAGCGCCCAGACCTTCTTGCCCTTGGGCGGCGCGTAGACCACGCCGTCCCGAACCATGAGCGGCGGCCCCAGCAGGTGCGCGGCGATGGGCATGGCCGGACCATCCTGCGCGCGCCCGAACCGCTCGACAAGACCCTCTCACGCCGCCTCTCACGCCAGTTCCCACCGCCCGTCACATGCCCGGGCCCTAGCGTCCGCGCGTCGGTGCGTGCGGAGGCGTTGGCAGCGCGCGCACGCGGAGCGGCCGAGGGAACGGAGAAGGAGGCGTCCATGAGGACCCTGCCGATCGACGAGCTGCGGGCCCAGGCACGCGGCGAGGTCATCTCGTCCGAGGACGAGCGGTACGAGGATGCGCGGAAGGTCTACAACGCGATGATCGATCGCCGGCCCGCGGTGGTCGTCCGGGCCGCGAACGCCGGAGACGTGGTCGCAGCGGTGACCTTCGCGCGGGAGAACGGGCTCGACCTGGCGATCCGGGGCGGCGGTCATAGCGTGCCGGGGTTCGGGACGGTGGACGACGGCGTCGTGGTCGACCTGTCGGGGATGCGCGGCGTACGGGTGGACCCGGCCGCGTCCACCGCGCGCGTCGAGGGCGGGGCCACGTGGGGGGACGTCAACGCGGCCACGTACCCGTTCGGCCTGGCCACCACGGGCGGGATCATCTCGACGACGGGCGTCGGCGGCCTCACGCTCGGCGGCGGGATCGGGTATCTGGCTCGGGGTCACGGGCTGTCGATCGACAACCTGATCTCGGCGGACGTCGTCACCGCGGACGGGCGTCTGGTGCAGGCGAGCGAGGACGAGCACGCCGACCTGTTCTGGGCGCTGCGCGGGGGCGGCGGGAACTTCGGCGTTGTGACCTCGTTCGAGTTCCGGCTGCATCCCGTGAAGGACGTGTACGGCGGCCCGATGTTCTACGAGCTCGGCGAGGTCGAGAACGTGCTGCGGTTCTACCGCGACTACATCGCGGACGCGCCGCGCCAGATGGGCGCGTTCCCGGCGTTCCAGATCGCGCCCCCGCTGCCGTTCATCCCGCAGGACCGTCACGGCGACACGTTCATCGCGATCGTGGCGTGCTGGGCGGGGCCGCTGGAGCAGGGCGAGCGGGCGCTCGAGCCGTTCCACGACGTGGCGCCGGTGGTGGCCGAGTTCGTCGGGCCGATCCCATACCCGGCGCTGAACGGCGCGTTCGACGGGCTCGTGCCGCCGGGGCTGCAGCACTACTGGAAGGCGAACTTCGTCGACGAGCTGAGCGACGAGGCGATCGCCGCCCACGCGGAGCACGGTCCCGACGTGCCCGCCGTGAACTCGACGATGCACCTGTACCCGATCAACGGCGCGGTGCACGACGTGGCGAGCGACGCGACGGCGTTCGCGTACCGCGACGCGAACTTCGCCACGGTGATCGCGGGGATGTGGCCCGAGCCGAGCCACAACGAGGCGAACATCGCCTGGGTCCGCCGCTACTACGAGGCGACGGCGCCGCTGTCGGAGGAGGGCGGGTACGTCAACTTCATGGCGGGGGACGACCAGTCGCGGGTCCGCGCGAACTACGGGCCGAACTACGACCGGCTGGTTCGGGTGAAGCGGGCGTACGACCCGGACAACCTGTTCCACCTGAACCAGAACATCGCGCCGTAGGGATCGCCGGGCTCCGCCGCGCGGACGCATCACCTCCCGGCAAGCGAGCGCTCGAGCGCCGTGCCGAACCGCGTTCGGATCCGAACGTCGCCGAGCCACGACCGAAGGCGCTCGCGCTCGGTCTCGATCAGCGAGCGCACGTCCGCGCCCGCCCGTGCGTGCAGCTTGATCGCGATGTCGCCGGCATCGGTCTGTCCCCAGGCCCCGATCGAGCGGCCGTTCGCCCAGAGCGTCGGTCCGGCGTTGCCGTTGCGATCGAAGAGCTCGGACTCGTGCCGGCCCAGGTACCAGGCGCGCTCCTTCCAGCCCATGACCGTCGGGTCCAGGCCCGGCAGGAACGCGACCCAGGGTTCGGGCGCGGCGACGGCCTCGAGATCGTCCGGCAGCACCCACCCCTCGGCCTCGCCGAGCCGGACCGCGACCGCCCCGACCTCCGAGAGCGTCGACGCCGTCAGCCTCGCGGTCCATCCGGTCCACCAGCGGATGTCCATCGTCGTGGCCGGCCCGAACCGCCCGAGCCAGCGACGCAGCAGCTCCGCACAGGCCTCCTCGTGGTCGATCGCCGCGAGCGGGCCGCCCAGCCAGCGCTCGACCGTCGACCATCGGTACTGCCCCGAGGTCCACGCGCCCAGCGGGCGCGTGCGCACGATCCGTCCCTCGGTCGCGAGCATGAACAGCACGCGCGTCGACACGCCGACCGAGGCCTCCCACGACGACCCCGCGCCGAACACGAGCCGGTTCGCGAGCTCGGGCACGGCAGGCGTGAGCCCGCGGGCCGAGGCCTCGCCGGCGTCCTCGAGCGCCGCCAGCGTCTTCGCCTGCACGCGGTCGAGCCAGCGCTCGCCCCGACCCGGCCGCGCCACGCCCTGCTGCTCGAGCATCCGGACCAGGCGCGTGCGTTCGCGGGGGATCAGCGCCTTCGTGCACGCCTCGTGCATCACCGGCGCGAGATCGCGGGGGACGACGAACAGCGTCCGGCGCATCCCGAGCATCCGCACCAGCGACTTCCGGACGTACAGCGCCTCCTCCAACGCCTCCGGCTCGAACCCCTGGACCCGTGCCCGCGCCGACAGGTACACGGTCGCGGGGTCGCTGGAGTGCAGGGCGACGATCGCGAGCGCAGCCTCCTCGACCGAGCCGACGCGCGACGCCAGCGCGTGCCGAGCCCCGACGCGGGCGCGCCGCTCCGCGGCCGCGAGGGCCCTCACCGCCGGGCCGTGCCCGGGTCGAACGCGCCGAACCGCACGTCCCGGCGCTCGGCCTCGGGCGCGAGGAACGCCGCGAGCCGCTCGCCCTCCTCGGAGACGGCCGCCCGGTCCTCCCGCCGCAGCCTCCCGAACGGCTCGATCCGCAGCGTCGCCCGGCCGTCCTGCGCCCGGAGCCTCCACCGCGCGGCCGCGAACCCGTCCACGAGCACCCCGCCCCAGCCGACCTCGGTCCACTGCACGACGCCCTCGGGGATGATCCGGCCCCGGTCCTTGTGCCCGAGCGCCACGTTGTCGTACTCGGGCAGGAAGCGCACCGGGGCGGGGACGCCGGGATCGGGCAACGCGCCGTCCGGGACGTCGAGGAGCTCGCGCCCGCGCTCGTCGCGGAACGTCCGCAGCCGCGGGCGCAGCTCCTCGAACGCGGCTCTCAGCCCCCGGAGCCCCGACCACGCCTGCGCGTCGGCCACCGTCGCGGGGCCGAACGTCGCGAGGTACCGAAGGAGCAGCGCCCCGGTGTCCCCGGTGCCGTCGACCGGCCGGCCGAGCCACGCCTCGAGCGTCGTGAACGCCGGCGACCCGCTCTGCCCCCAGATCCCCCTGGGGGTGACCTGCACGATCGGAACCAGGTACATCGCGAAGGCGAGCGAGGACGCGTCCCGGTCGGGCCAGCGTTCGGCGAGCGCCTTCGCGAGGTCGGCGCGCGTCCGCGCCCGCTCCCCGAGCAGCGTGCGGATCGCCGACACGAGCTCGTCCCGATCGACGGACCCGATCGCGGACCGCAGCGGGCTCGAGACGTGCTGGACGCGATCGATCGCCGGCCTGACCGCGGGATACAGCGCGAGCGCGTCCCGGCCGGTCACCGTGTGCAGCGTTCCGCGCAGCAGCGTCATGCGGAGCGCGCGGCGGTCGGCCATCGGCTCCGCGAGCGCCGAGGAACCGAAGCGATCGAGTCGCGACCACAGCGCCACGTACGGGTCGCGAGGCACCTGCGACTGGAGCCCGACGAGCCGTTCGAGCGCGTCCGGGACCGCGATGCGGCGCCGGCGCAGCAGCAGGTGACGTTCGAGCAGCGCGCGGTTGAGCGCCCGCCGATCCAGGACCCGGTCTCGCGAACGCGCCGGCACGGCGCCGACGCTACCGCCTATCGCTCGGGCACATACGTCGTCATCAGGACGCCGGTGGAGGTCGTCACCGAGTCGACGAGCCTCAGGGGCTTCTTCGGGAGCTCGCGGAACAGCCGCTTTCCGCCCCCGAGCACGATCGGGATGATCATCAGCGCGTACTCGTCCACCAGGTCGTTCTCGTACAGCGTCTGCACGAGGCCGCCGCTGCCGAGCACGACGATGTTCCCGCCCTCGCCCTGCTTGAGCTGGGCGACGGCCTTGGCGACGTCGCCCTGCAGCAGCGTCGAGCCCTGCCACGCGAGCGGCTCCGAGAGCGTGGTCGAGGCCACGTACTTCGGCAGGCCGTTCAGCACCTTGGCGAACGGGTTGTCGTCGGACTGCGTCGGCCAGTACGCGGCGAAGATGTCGTAGGTCCTGCGGCCCAGCAGGAACGCGCCGGTCTGCGCCATCGACCCCCCGATGCGCTCGCCGGAGACGTCGTCGTTGTACCCCATCTGCCACCCGCCGTAGCGGAAGCCGCCCTCGGTGTCCTCGTCCTCACCGCCGGGCGCCTGCATCACGCCGTCCAGGCTGAGGAACTCCGCAACCACGAGCTTGCTCATCTTCGGGCTCCTTCCCGTTCGCGGTCCCGCCGATGCAGACCGACGGGGAGCCACGAACTCATCGCACCACCAGGTACTTCAGGTGGACCACCCCCGGCGCCTCGATCACGCGGACCTGCCGCAGCTCGAGCCGCCCGACGTCGGCGAGCAGTCGCTCACCCGAGCCCAGCAACACGGGCACGACGTGCACCTCGAACTCGTCGAGCAGCCCCGCCCGCAGGTACTGGTTGGCGACGTCGGCCCCGCCACCCAGCAGGACGTCGCGGTCGCCCGCCACCGCCCGCGCCCGATCCAGCGCCGGCCCGATGCCGTCGGTCACGAACCAGAACGTGGTGCCGCCCCGCATCTCGAGTGGCTCCCGGGGATGGTGGGTCACCACGAACACCGGGGCGTGGTACGGGGGATCGTCGCCCCACCAGCCGTTCCACGGCGGATCCTCCCGCCACGGCCCGGGCCCGCCGCCGAACATGTTCCGGCCCATCACCACCGCACCGACGTTGGTCTGTGCCTCCTCGACGACCTGGGTGCTGGCGTTGACCTCGCCGCCCTCCTGCCCCATCTGCCTGCGCCACGCCTCGAGCTCGAACACCCACTCGTGCAGCCGCATGCCGCCGACACCGAGCGGATCGTGCTCGCTCTGGTTCGGCCCGGCCACGTAGCCGTCCAGGGACATCGCCATCTGGAACCGGAACACGCTCATCGCTCGATCCTCCTCGCCCCGATGAATCCGACCCGCCCGGCCCGTCTGTCCCGACGGATGACCACCGACGACCATCCCGCGGCTCGGGCGGGCTCGTCGAGGGGCGCGCCGCGACCCCCACCCGATCGGGTGGGTTGCGACGTGGGCGGGTTCGACGCCGCGGACCTGTGGACGCTGGAGGCGCTGGCGCGCGTGCAGCTCGCCGCGCGCCGCCGGGGGTTCGCGGTGGTCTTCCGCGGTGCGGGCGACGACCTGCGCGACCTGATCGGATGGGCCGGGCTCGACGACGCACTGCCGTGCATCGAGGGGTCAGGGCTCGAGCCGGGGCGGCAGGCCGAACAGGGGGAACAGCCGCTCCGTGTCGAGGAAGAAGCTGATCCCCGCGATGGTCCCGCCTGAGAGCTCGAGCACCTGCAGCGACCACGGCGCGAGCCCGCCCGGGCCCGGCTTGTACTGGCCGAACCCCGGCGATCCGTTCGCCCGGACCGGGATCAGGCGCGAGCCCTCGCAGCCGATGCCGGGCCCCAGGCACCAGGCCACGATGTCCTCGTGCGTCTGCAGCCACATCTGGTACGGCGGCATCGACCACGTCGCGTCCTCGCGCAGCAGCGAGGTGAGCGAGTCCATGTCGTAGCGCTCGAACGCGTCGACGTAGCGCGCGAGCAACGCGCGCTGCTCGGCGTCCATCGGCTCGGTCGCCTCGGCCGACGCGTCGAGCGATCCCAGCGTGGCCCGGGCCCGCTGGAGGGCGCTGTTCACCGACGCGACCGAGGTCTCGAGCAGCTCGGCGACCTCGGAGGCCTTCCAGCGCAGGACCTCGCGGAGGATCAGCACGGCCCGCTGGCGGGGCGGGAGATGCTGCAGCGCCGCGACGAAGGCCAGCCGGATCGATTCGCGCGACTCGACGAGCTCGGCCGGGTCGCCACCGGCGGGGACGACGCGCTCGTCGGGGATCGGCAGGATCCACGTCGACTCGGGCAGCGGCTCGGGCAGCGGGGTGTCGGCGCTGCGCGCCGGCTCGAGCTCCATCGGCCTCGCGCGCCGCTCCCTGCCCGTCAGCATGTCCAGGCAGACGTTGGTCTCGATGCTGTACAGCCACGATCGCAGCGACGACCGGCCCTGGAACTGGTCGATGTGCTTCCACGCGCGCAGCAGGGTCTCCTGCACCGCGTCCTCGGCCTCGAACGCCGAGCCCAGCAGCCGGTAGGCGTAGGCGGTCAGCTCGACCCGGCGGTCCTCGAGCTCCCGCTCGAGCACCTCGGGCGCGAGCGCGGCACCCACACGTGTTCGCGTCGTCTCCAGGTCGTTCCTCCACGGGACGTCCGGACTCCCACCCTACGACGGCGCTCGGACGCGGCGCCAGGAAGACGCGGCGGCGTCCGGATCCCTCGCCGATCCTCAGCCGACGCACAGAGAGCTCTCAGATCCCGCCGCTTGACTGGCCAGCGTCCCAGACACGATCGAAGGAGGTGATCGCTGTCCCTGTAGCGCCCAAGCCGGGCGGGCGCCGGGCGACCGCGGCCCCGGCGCCCGCCCGCACCATCTACGCCGAGGCGCTCCCCGGCGGCGGCTTGTGGGGTTCGAACAGCCACGTCTGGAACAGGTCGTCGAGCTGCTGCCCCGACACCTGCTCGGCGAGCGCGATGAACGCCTCGGTCGTCCCCGTCGCGAACGCGTGGTCCTGCGTCCACCGATGCAGGACCTCGAAGAACGCGTCCGTGCCGATCTCGTTGCGCAGGGCCTGCAGGGTCATCGCGCCGCGTTCGTACACCGCACCGTCGAACAGGTGCTTGATGCCCGGATCACCGATCATCACCGTCCAGAAGCTCGAGGTCCGTGGGATGCCCCGGAAGTCGGCCTGGAACGTCTCCTGGGTGGTGCCGAACCCCCGGTGCTCGGTCCACAGCCATTCGGCGTATGTGGCGAAGCCCTCGTTCAGCCAGATGTCCTGCCACCGGTCCACGGAGACCAGGTCGCCGAACCACTGGTGCGCGAGCTCGTGCACCAGGTAGTACGTCCCCGGCCCCGGGAACGCGTGCGGCGGGTAGATCGGCCGGGTCTGCGTCTCCAGCGCGAACCCGAGCTTCGGGCTGTCCGAGACGATGGCCCCGGCCGCCTCGAACGGGTACGGCCCGAACTGGCTCTCCAGGAACGAGAGGATCTCGGGCTCGCGCCGGAGCGCCTTGCGTGCGTCCGCGGCCATGTCGGGGTCGACCGCGTCGATCACGGGGATGCCCGAGTCCGTCCGGCGTGTCCGCATCCGCCAGTCTCCGATGTCGATCGTCGCGAGGTAGCTCGCCATCGGATCGCTCGCGACCCACACGTGCGTGGTCCGGTTCCCGTTCGTCGTCGTGCCCTGCGGCAGCCCGTTGGCCACGACGCCGTAGCCGTTGGGGACGGTGACGCGGAACGTGTAGGTGGCCCGGTCGGCCGGATGGTCGTTGACCGGGAACCAGCCGGCGGCCACCTCGGGCTCGCCGGCCACGATCGCGCCGTCCGCCGTGGGCAGGAAGCCCGCGAGCTCGGTGGTGCCGGGCAGCGCGAAGGCGTGCGGCGTCCCCTCGTAGTCCACGACCACCTCGAACACGTCCCCCGAGCCGAGCGGCGTCGCCGGCGTGATCTTGAGCTCGTGGGCGGACCGGGAGAACGTCGCGGGCTGCCCGTCGATCGTGAGCGCGTGCACGTCCATCCCGACCAGGTCGAGGTTGAAGCACGTCAGGTCCTGCGTCGCGTCGGCCTGGATCGTGGCGGTCCCGCGCAGGTGGTTCGGCCTCGGCGCGTAGCGCACCGCCAGGTCGTAGTGCTGCACGTCGTACCCGCCGTTGCCGTAGGTCGGGTAGTAGGGGTCGCCCACGCCGGCAGCGCCCGCGCTCGGGCCCGACCCGCACTCGGATCCCAGCAGTCCGTGCGGGTAGGCGTGGTACGCGGTGGGCGAGCGATGGTCCACGGGTCGCGCCGAACAGGCCACGGCGGACAGGCCCACGAGCAGGGCGAACAGGAGCCGGATCGGACGCACGCGTTCGGCCTTCCTCGTCGTCGGCGGTGAAGCGCCGACCCTATGCCGAGGTCCGACGGGCGTCCAGACAACCCTCGCCTGCCCGTCCGTTCCGAACTCAGATCCGGCGCCGGTAGCGGACGATCGCGAGCGGCACGAAGATCGCCAGCAGCGCGGCCATCCAGACGATCGCGTCGGTGAGCGGCTCGGCCACCGGGCCCCCCAGCATCAGGCCGCGGGCCGCGTCGATGACCGAGGTCACGGGGTTGGCCTTCACGATCGCCTGCAGCCAGCCGGGCATCGTGTCCGGGTTCGCGAACGCCGAGCTCGCGAACGTGAGGGGCAGGATGATCATGAAGCCCCACGTGTTCACCGACTCCGGCGAACGCGCCGTGATGCCGATGAACGCCATCGGCCAGCACATCACCAGGCCCCAGGCCAGCACCAGCAGCACCGCACCGAACGCGCCGGCGGCCCCGCCCTCGAACCGGAAGCCCAGGATCATCGAGAAGCCGGTGATGATCAGGATGCTCCACAGGATCCGAACCCCGTCGGCCAGGATCCGTCCGCTGATCACCGCCGAACGCGCGATCGGCAACGAGCGGAAGCGGTCGATCACGCCGCGCTGGAAGTCCGTGTTCAGGGCGAGCGCCGTCGTGAACGGCAGGAACGAGACCGCCTGCACGAGGATCCCCGGCAGCGCGAACTGCAGGTAAGCAGCGCTCGAGCCGGCGATCGCGCCTCCGAACACGTAGACGAACAGGACCAGGAACATGATCGGCTGGATCGACATCTCGACCAGCTGCTCGGGCGTCGCCTTGATGTGCAGCAGGTTGCGGCGCGCGATCGTGAGCGTGTTCGACAGCACGTTCGGGCGCCCGGCGGGCGTGACGGTGACCGCGCTCATGCCGTCCTCCTCTCGTCGGCCGCGGCGTGCTCGCCGAGCTCGTCCTCCTCGGCGACGTGACCGGTGACGGCCAGGAACACCTCGTCCAGGCTCGGCCGGCGCAGCGACAGGTCGTCCACGACGATGCCGGCGTCGTCGAGCTGGCGGACCGCCTGCCCGAGCGCGGACCGGTCGTTGATGCGGATCGAGATGAGCTGCCCGTCGTTGTGCGGCGCGTTCTCGGCGTCGCCGAACGAGGCCAGGATCCGCTCGGTGGCCACGAGGTCCGCCGGGTCGGCCGGCTGCGCCTGCAGCACCTGTCCGCCGACGCGCATCTTGAGCTGCTGCGGGGTCCCCGCCGCGATGACCTTGCCGTGGTCGATCACGACGATCTCGTCGGCCAGCCGGTCGGCCTCCTCCAGGTACTGCGTGGTGAGCAGCACCGTGGTGCCCTCGGCCACCAGCGTTCGGATCATCTTCCACAGCTCGAGGCGGCTGCGCGGGTCCAACCCCGTCGTCGGCTCGTCCAGGTACAGGAGCTTCGGCCGCCCGACCAGGCTGGCCGCCAGGTCGAGCCGACGTCGCATGCCGCCCGAGTACTGCTTGACGTACTTCGTGGCGGCGTCGGACAGGTCGAAGGCCTCGAGCAGCTCGGCGGCGCGGGAGCGCGCGTCGGCCTTCCTCCATCCCAGGAGGCGGCCGATCATGAACAGGTTGTCCTGCCCGGACAGCAGCTCGTCCACGGCCGCGTACTGGCCGGTGAGCCCGATGAGCCCGCGGACCTTGGCGGGCTCGTGCAGGACGTCGTAGCCGCCGACGACCGCGCGGCCCGCGTCGGGCCGCAGCAGCGTCGAGAGCACGCGGATCGCGGTGGTCTTCCCGGCGCCGTTGGGCCCGAGCAGCCCGAACACCGTCCCCTCGCGCGCCACCAGGTCGATGCCGTCGAGCGCGCGGACCTTCCCGAACGTCCTGACGAGGCCCTCGGCCTCGATCGCGGAGCTCGTCATCGCGTCCTCCTCACTGGTCGCTTCCGGTTACGACCGATCGGTGTCCCCGAACCGATCGCGAGATCCTGCGCATCCTCGCAGGATAAAGTGGCCACCATATGGCCGGTTTCTGTGAAAGTGTGGATCCATGCGCGCGGATCGACTGGTCGCCGTCCTCCTGATCCTGCAGGCGCGCGGCCGCGTGACCGCGTCCGAGGTCGCCGATGAGCTGGAGATCTCCGAGCGCACGGCCCGGCGCGACCTGGAGGCACTCGCGATGGCGGGCATCCCCGTGTACTCGCAGGCGGGCCGGGGCGGCGGCTGGTCGCTGCTCGGCGGCGCCCGGACGGATCTCAGCGGGCTCACGGCGGCCGAGGCGCGCACGCTGTTCCTGGTGGCCGGGCCCTCGGCCTCGGCCACGCCGCAGGTCAAGGCCGCGCTCCGCAAGCTCGTCCGCGCGCTCCCCGAACCCTTCCGGGCCGACGCCGAGGCCGCAGCATCGGCGGTGGTGATCGACCCGAAGACCTGGGATCAGACGCAGGTCCCCGAGCCGGCGCACCTGGAGGTGCTGCAGCACGCCGTGGTGGACGGCCGCCGGATCGCGATCGTGTACGCGGGCCGGAGTCGACCGGAGTCCGAGCGCATGGTGGATCCGCTCGGCCTCGTGTCGAAGGCGTCGGTCTGGTACCTGATCGCGAACACCGAGGCGGGCCTTCGGACGTTCCGCGTGAGCCGGGTCCGCTCGGTCGTGGTGACCGAGGAGCCGGTCGTCCGGCCCGAGGGGTTCGACCTCGAGGAGCACTGGTCCTCGGTCATGGCCGAGCTCGACGAGCGCCGCGTGCCGTTCCGCGCGTTCGCGCGCGTGGAGCCCCAGGCGATCCCGTGGCTGCGCACCAGCTTCGGCTCGCGCCTGGAGGTCGGCGAGCGGGATGAGGACGGGCGGGTCGCGATCGAGCTCCGGAGCTGGTCGGCGCACACGGTGGCCGGCGAGCTGGCCGCGTTCGCCCGCTGGGTCGAGGTGGTGGGTCCGCCCGAGGTTCGCGATGCGCTCGCCGACCTCGGGTCCGACCTCGTCGCCCTGTACGGGCCGGTGCCCGCGGAGGATGGGGCGCGGGCGGACGCGGCCGAGCCCGCCGACACGTCGGTTAGGCCTTGACCACGAGCGTCCCCGTCATGCCCAGCGACTGGTGGAACCGGCAGATGAACGGGTAGGTGCCCGGATCCAGGTCGATCGTGACCTGCGAGGTCTGGCCGGGCTGCGTCTCGACGTCGATCCCCTGGCCGGTGACCGTGAACGTATGCGCGGCGTCGCTCACGTTGTCCAGCTTCAGGGTCGTTCCCCGACTGACCGTGATCGTCGACGGCATGAACGCGAACGCGTTGCCGGGGCCCTCGACGAGCGTCTTGGTCTTCGACGGCATGCCGGAGGGTGACGGCGACATCGAGGGGGAGGTGGGGGCCCCGGTGTTCTCCGATGCCGAGGCGCCCTTGCCGCACGCGACGGCGACCAGCGCCAGTGCGGTGATCCCGATCAGGAGTCCTCGCTTGTCGTGCGGTACGCGCATCTCGTGACCTCCTTCGCGAGGGGGTGGACGTCACCGATGAGCTGCTCCAAGGGGTGATTCGGCCGGGCTGGCGGCGGAGTTCGTCCCCGTTCGCGGCGTCACAGGATCGCGACATCCCGTGTCGCCGGGCACGGGCGCCGGGCTACCCTGGGCGCGGCCACCGCGTTGCGACGGAGGAGGTCGGCGTGGCCGAGCGGATCGCGGATATCGAGCGGGCTCGGGATGCCGCCGAGCGACGCTCGTGGGCGGAGGCCTACTCGATCTTCCTGGAGGTCGAGTCCTCCGACCTGACGCCGGCCGAGTGGGAGTCGTTCGCCGATGCGGCGTGGTGGACCGGCCACTGGGACGAGTCGATCGCGGCGCGCCAGAAGGCCTACACGGGCTACGCCGACGCCGGCGACGAACGGCGTGCCGGCGGGGTATCCGCGCGCCTGTGTATCGAGCACTTCGTCCGCGACGAGCCGGCGGCCGGCATGGGGTGGCTCGCCCGGACGAGGAGGCACGCCGCGGGCCTGCCCGACTGCGTCGAGCTCGGGTTCATGGCGGTGCTCGAGGCCACGGTCCTGCGGTACGGCGGAGATCTCGCGGCCGCGGGCCCGCTGGCCGAGCGCGCGACCGAGATCGGTCAGCGCTTCGGCGATCGTGACCTCCTCGCGATGGCGATCCACACGCAGGGGCTGATCCTCATCGCCCAGGGACGCATCGCCGAGGGTGTGCCGCTGCTCGACGAGGCGATGACGTCCGTCGTGGCCGGCGAGGTGGGCGACTACTTCGCCGGCGCCGTCTACTGCAACGTGATCGC
>Ga0081455_10002463_pt1 | contig 22024 bp, 21 predicted proteins | sample TabmetS3T2R1_FD_70207 | JGI IMG/M metagenome (GOLD analysis project Ga0081455, IMG submission 70207) | Tabebuia heterophylla rhizosphere microbial communities from the University of Puerto Rico - S3T2R1 | ecosystem: Host-associated > Plants > Roots > Rhizosphere ...
CTTGCTTTCCCGGTTTATTGGCCCGATATAGACGTTGGGAGGTTGGCGGTGGACGAGCCACTCGCCAACCGGGTCAGGTCCGGAAGGAAGCAGCCCTAACGAGCGCGGTTCGGGTCGCTCGTCAGCCTCCCACCAATTCCTAGACTTGTTCGCGATCAGTCCGCGCGTCGCGCGGCGGCGAAGCGGATGACATGATGAGCGAGCCCAGAAAATCCGCTGTATCGGGTTCCGCCCCGGCCGAGGCGCCGGCCGATGGATACCGCGTACTCGCCCGCAAATACCGGCCCGCAAGTTTCGAGGATCTGATCGGGCAGGACGCCATGGTGCGCACGGTCTCGAATGCGCTCGAGAGCGGCCGCATTCCGCAGGCCTGGATTCTGACGGGCGTGCGCGGTGTCGGGAAAACGACCACCGCGCGCATTCTTGCGCGTGCGCTCAATTACGAACTGCCGGACGGTTCGGTGAAAGAGCCGACGATCAAGTTGCCGGTCATGGGTGTGCATTGCCAGGCGATCATCGAGAGCAGACATCCGGATGTACTGGAGATGGATGCCGCCTCGCATAATAGTGTCGAAGACGTACGGCAGATCAACGATGCGATCCGCTACGCACCGATGAGCGCACGCTACAAGGTCTATATCCTCGACGAAGTGCATATGTTGTCCGGCGCGGCCTTCAATGCGTTGCTCAAGACGCTGGAAGAGCCGCCGCCGCACGCAAAATTCATTTTCGCAACCACTGAAATCCGGAAGGTGCCGGTGACGGTGCTCTCGCGGTGTCAGCGCTTCGATCTGCGCCGTGTCGACGCGGCCCTTCTGGTGGAGCACCTAAAAGGCATCGCCGCGAAGGAGAAGGCTGAGATCGAGCCTGGCGCGCTCGCTTTGATTGCGCGCGCGGCGGAGGGGTCGGTACGCGATTCGCTCTCGCTGCTGGATCAAGCGATGGCGCACGCAGCCGGTCCAGTTCGCGCCGAGGACGTCCGCCAGATGCTGGGGCTGGCGGATCGCGTGCGAGTGGTCGATCTGTTCGAAGCGGTTATGAAAGGTGATGCCGCTACTGCGCTGAAAGCGCTGCGCGAGCAATACGAGATCGGTGCCGATCCCGCCGTCATCCTCGCCGATCTCGCTGAGTTCACACACTTTGTCACGCGCGTCAAAGCCATACCGACGGTTGCCGACGACGTGTCGTTGTCGGAAGCGGAGCGCACACGCGGGCGCGCTTTTGCGGCGCAGTTGTCGATGCGCGTGTTGTCGCGCACCTGGCAGATGCTGCTTAAGGGTGTATCCGAGGTGCCGGCATCCGGGCGTCCGGTTGCCGCCGCCGAGATGGTGCTGGTGCGCATTGCCTATGCGGCCGATTTGCCGACGCCGGATGAAGTTGTCCGTTCGCTGGGTGATAGTGGCACCGCGCCAGTCCGTCCGCAGGGGAACGGCGGTTCCGCCCAGGCATCGTCTCAGAGCTACGCGCCGCGCTACGACGCGCCGCGCGGTTCGCCCAGGTCTTCTGCCGCCGTATCGCCGCGGCCGGCGGAGGACTCGATACCGCATCGGGACGAAGCAGTCGCCGCGCCGACCCTGTCCATCAATTCGTTTGCGGGGCTGATTGCACTCGCCGCAGAGAAACGCGACATCACTACAAAGATGGCGCTTGAGCGTGACGTGCGACTGGTCCGCTGCGAGGATGGTCAGCTCGAAATTGCCCTCGAGTCGCGCGCGCCGAAGACATTAGTACACGACCTCCAGCGCAAGCTAACCGGCTGGACCGGCAAGCGCTGGATCGTGGTCGTGTCCAAGGAGCAGGGTGCGCCCACCATGCGCGCCCAGGCTGATGCCCATCAGGCCGAAATCGAGCGCGGCGTGCAAAATGACCCACTGGTACAGGCCGTGCTCAGCCGGTTTCCAGGGGCAAAGATCGTGGGCGTGACGCAAAATGGCCCGGATCAGGCGGAGCAAACGCCGAATGTCGGTTCCGATGACGAGCGTGAGGACTAGCGGATGGCGGATTTCCTCGGCCTGATGAAACAGGCCGCGCAATTGCAGTCGAAGATGCAGGCGATGCAGGCCGAGCTCGACCAGATCGAGGTCGAAGGCACTGCCGGCGGCGGCGTTGTCACGGTTACACTGTCGGCCAAGGGCGACCTCAAGGGGGTCAAGATCGACGATTCGCTGCTGAAGCCGTCGGAAAAGGAAATTATCGAGGACTTGATCGTCGCGGCGCATGCCGATGCGCGGCGTAAGGCGGAAGGCGTGCTCCAGGAAAAAATGAAAGAAGTCACCGGCGGACTGCCGCTGCCGCCGGGACTGGGTTTGACCTGATACTCTTATTCAATGCCCACCGCCGTTGCCGGACCTGAAATCGAGCGCCTGATCCAGCTGCTGGCGCGGCTGCCCGGCCTGGGCCCGCGTTCCGCGCGGCGCGCGGCGCTGCATCTTATTAAGAAACGTGAATTGCTGATGGCACCACTCGCTGCTGCCCTGGAAACGGCCATGGAGAAGATCGAGGTCTGCAAGGTCTGCGGCAATATCGACACGCACAACCCCTGCACCGTCTGCACCGACGGCAAGCGCGACGCTTCAATTATTGTTGTTGTCGCTGATGTCGCCGACTTGTGGGCGCTCGAACGCGCCCACGCGGTGAACGGCCGCTATCACGTGCTTGGCGGGACGCTTTCTCCGCTCGACGGCGTGGGTCCGCAGGATCTGTCAATCGACGCGCTGATTTCCCGCGCGCACGAGACACCGGTGAAAGAGGTGATCCTCGCGCTCAACGCCACAGTCGACGGCCAAACCACGGCGCACTACATCACCGAGCTATTGGGGGATGCAAAAGTGAAGGTAACGCGGCTCGCGCATGGCGTGCCGGTCGGCGGCGAGCTCGATTATCTCGATGAAGGCACGCTCGCCGCCGCAATCAAACAGCGGACATTATTTTAGACCGCTTCCATATGTCTCAACGGCAACGTAGGGCGTCGGCGTCAGATAGACAGGCCGTGCCACGCCGTCCGGCCCGATTGCTACGTGCGAGCAATCGCCGTACTTATTCAAGTGCGTGTTGTTGTCATAGGAGTTGTGCGAGAAGTAATAGTTGCAGATGCCGTCATTGTACCGCACGTTCGTCCAAGTTCCGTTGGATTCACGATAGATATACGGCTTGTGCCAGTCCGCGGCGGCAGGCAGTGACGAAGCGATCACGCCGACCAGCGCACAGCCCAGCACCGAAAGTTTCAAGTTCAGACGCATGGCAGCCTCCTTCAAGTAACTGGGGCCAAACGTCTGCGCCAAATCATCGTTCCGTGTTGAAAGTTTCATGATTGTGGCGACGGTGTGCGAACGCGTCTTCTTTATGACCGCTTGGCGGACAACGTTGCAAAATGTCCACCGCGCTGCAGCCAGGCGAGCAGGAGGAAACTTGGAATGCTGGCGGCCACGCAGATGACGAAATACCACATCCAGCCGGTTGCGGCCGCGATATAGCCGGATCCGAGCGCGAGCACCGTGCGCGCCAGTGCGAACAGTGCCGTCAATAAGGCGTATTGCGTGGCCGTGTGCAGCGGGTTGCCGCAGAGCGCGGAGAGATACGCGACAAAAATCACGGTTCCGATTCCGCTGGTGAAGTTTTCGGCAGTGATGGCGAACGTCAACCACGCGATATCCCGGCCGACCACCGCCTGCCACGCAAAAGCGAAGATCGCTACCGCCTGCAGGATGCCGCCAATCCACAGGCTGGTCGCCAGCGGCAAAGCACGTGCAACGAAGCCACCGGCAAATCCGCCCGCGATCGCCGCGGCAAATCCGACGCCTTTTATGATGGTGGCGAGCTCGACGCGCGTGAACCCGGTCTCGAGCACGAACGGCGTCGTCAAGGCGCTGGCGAGGGTGTCGGCGAATTTGAAAAGCATGACGAAGGCCAGCACGACGATTGCCATATCGCGCGACAGGAACTCGGAAAAGCTGGCGATCGCCGTGTCGCTAACGCGCTTCCAAGAGCTCTCGCGTACATGCGTCGAGCGGTCAGCCGCGGCGGCTTTCGATTTTTCCGGTTCCCCGGCCAGCAGTGTTGCAATAATCCCGACCAAAACGAGTGCCGACATGGCAATGAAAGTCGCCTGGTAGGCCGCCTGTTTGTCGAGCCCGAACTGCATGAAGCCACTCACCAGGAACAGGGCGCCGGCGCTCGAAACAAGCACCGCGACCCGGTAGGCGGCTACGTATGATGCCATGCCGGCGGCCTGCTCGTTATCGGGCAGGCTCTCGACGCGAAACGCATCGATAACGATGTCCTGCGTGGCGGAAGCGGTCGTGACCAGCAGGGCAGCGCCGGCGACCGTCCAGGGCGAGGATGCGGGGTCACTAATTGCGAGCAACATAATCGAGATGATCAGCAGGATTTGCGTGAGCATAAGCCAGCCCCGGCGCCGCCCGAGCAATCGCGAGAGCAGGGGCACATCAAGGGCGTCGACCGCAGGCGCCCACAGTGGCTTTGCCCAATAGGGTGTTCCAACCGCCGCGAACAAGCCAATTGTCCGGATGTCCACGCCGGTTTCCGTCATCCACGCCTGAAGAGTCTGCCCAGCGAGCGAAAACGGCAGCCCGGCCGAAAAGCCCAGCAGCAGCACGATCAAGACGCGCGGCTTGAAGTAGACGGCCACGCCGTCGAGCCATGATGACCGTTTGTGCGTCCCCGGCGGAACTGTCATCGCGCTATTCGCCGGCTTCCAGCTTGTGCCGGATCGGCGCCTGAATAACTTCGGCGCTCGGGGCGTCGTCAGCGAATTCGACGCTTTGAATCCTGTCGCCGCGATTGACGATTTTGTCCGCAGAAATGACGATCTGCTTGATGTCGGCGTTGGCCTGCCCGAAGTGCTTGTCGAGATTTTCGACGCGGTCGCGCAGGCGCTGCACATCGGTGATCAGATGCCCAACCTCGATAAGGATTTTGTCGGCAGCCTCGCGCATCTTCGCATCCTTGCGAATCTGTTGGATCACCTGAATTGCAAGCATCAGCAGCGAAGGTGAAACAATTATAACCTTGGCCCGGTAGGCCTTCTGAAAAATATCGTCGAAACCGTCATAGAGTTCCGCGTAGATCGATTCCGACGGCACAAACATCAGGGCCATATCCTGGGTCTCGCCCGGGATCAGGTATTTATCTGCAATGTCGCCGACGTGTTTCGCGATGTCCGCGCGCACGCGGGCAACCGCCAGCTTGCGCTCTTCGTCACTTTTTGCCTCGCGAAAGGCGGTCACCGCCTCGAGCGGAAACTTGGCGTCAATGACGAGAGACGGGCCGTCGGGAAGGTGCACGACGCAATCGGGACGTGCCTTGTTGGAGAGCGTTGCCTGGAATTCATAGCAATCTCGCGGCAGGCCGTCCTGAATGATCATCTCCATCCGGGCCTGTCCAAAGGCGCCGCGAGATTGTTTGTTCGTGAGGACATTCTGCAGACTCGTTACCTGCGAGGCCAGATCAGTGATGTTCCTTTGCGCGTTGTCGATTACGGCGAGCCGCGCGTTCAACTGTTGGAGGTGCTCGGCCGTGTGCTGGGTCGAATTCTGCATCGACTCACCAAGCCGCGCCGTCACTGCGTCGAGCCGCTCGTGCACCGTTTGCTGGAGCTGCGATTGTGCCCTCGCGAGCAGCTCGCCCATAATCTGAACGCGCGCATTGAGGTCGGCCATCCGCTGCTCGGCGGCAGGATCGTGAGGCGGCTTGCGCGGCCACAGCAAAATCACAATGACAACGATGACCCCGATTGCGACAATCGTGCCGATCACCAGCGCAAGAGCCGGCGCATTCGCCAATAGCGCGTTAGCCAGGGAGTTCAAATCGTCCATTCGGCGCTTCTACAGTGATTCGCTGTCGCGGGCGAACGAACGGCGAACGGTAAGGCGGTTGTGCCAATGGCTCAAGGGGAAGTGCGCATTGACCGCATCGGCCCTTCCCCTTACATCGCGGCCATGGCGGTTCGCGACATTCTCATCATTCCCGACAAGCGGCTGCGGCTCAAATCCGAGCCCGTGAAGGCTGTCGACAAAACGCTGCGGGCATTGATCGACGACATGTTCGAGACGATGTATGCGGCCCCCGGCATCGGGCTTGCCGCGATTCAAATCGGTGTGGCGCGACGTGTCGTCACCATGGATCTCGCCAAGAAAGATGAGCCGAAGCAGCCGCAAGTGTTCATCAACCCGGAAGTAACCTGGTCTTCGGACGAGAAGGCAATTTATGAGGAAGGATGTCTCTCGATTCCTGAATATTACGAGGAGGTCGAGCGCCCGAAGTCGGTCAGGGTGAAATACCTCGATCCCGACCTCAAGCCGCAGGAGATCGAGGCGGACGGGCTACTCGCCACCTGCCTCCAGCACGAGATCGACCATACCAATGGCGTGCTGTTCATCGACCATATTTCCAAGCTCAAGCGCGACATGGTGATGAAGAAATTCAAGAAGGCGGCAAAGAAAACCGAAGGCGCAAAACCGCTGTCCGAGGACCCAGAGCCTTCGCATCACATCGGCTGACAGCGGGCGTGCCCGCGCACAGGATGGTGCCTCAATGCGCCTGATTTTCATGGGCACGCCTGATTTTGCGGTGCCGACGCTGGTCGAGCTCGCTGCGCGCGGGCACGAGATTGCGGCGGTCTACACGCGCGCACCCAAGCCGGCTGGCCGCGGGATGGATGTGCAGCGCACGCCGGTGGAACAGGAGGCGCGGCGGCTTGCGCTCAGCGTTCACACGCCGAGGAGCTTGAAGGACGAGGAGGCCCAGGTCGCGTTCCGCGCGCACAATGCTGACGCCGCGGTGGTTGTGGCCTATGGCCTGATCCTGCCGAAATCCGTGCTCGAAACGCCTCGGCTCGGTTGCTTCAATATCCATGCGTCGCTGTTGCCGCGGTGGCGCGGGGCTGCGCCTATCAACCGCGCCATCATGGCCGGCGATGCCGAATCCGGCGTGACCATCATGAAGATGGACGAGGAACTCGATACCGGTGCGATTGCTATGGCTGAGCGAATACCGATCGGGGCAGACATGACGGCGGGCGACTTGCATGATGCCCTCTCGCGCTTGGGCGCCGATTTGATGCTGCGCGCGCTTGCCGCGTCCGAGCGAGGCTCGCTCACGCTCACGCCACAGCCGGACGTGGGCGTCACCTATGCCGAGAAGATTTCGAAGAGCGAGACGCGCATTGACTGGTCAAAGCCATGGAAGCAGGTGCACGATCACATTCTCGGACTTTCGCCGTTTCCCGGCGCCTGGTTCGAGATCGATGGCGTACGGATCAAGGCGCTGCGTTCGACAAAAGGCGAGGGTGCCGGCGCGGCTGGCACGGCGCTCGATGACAAGCTTACCATCGCCTGCGGTGCGGGAACGGTACGTCTCACGCAGGTGCAGCGTGCCGGCAAGCAGCCGATGTCGGCGGACGAATTCCTGCGGGGCACACCGCTGAAATCCGGTACGCGGGTCGCGTGATATGCCGCGCTACAAGCTGACGGTTGAATATGACGGGCGCCCATTCGCCGGTTGGCAAATCCAGGCCGACCAGCTCACCGTGCAGGGCCTGCTCACATCTGCGGTTGAAGCCCTCTCAGGCGATAAGACGCTGGTACAGGGCGCCGGCCGTACCGACGCAGGCGTTCACGCTCGCGCTCAGGTCGCACACGTTGATCTCACAAAGGAATGGGATACCGACACCATACGTGACGCGCTTAATGCGCATCTGCGCCCACATCCTGTTGCGATTCTAGCCGCGGAACGCGTGGTGGACGATTTCAGTGCACGGACTTCCGCGACCCGGCGCCACTATCTCTATCGCATCATCAACCGCCGCGCCGATCTCACGCTTGAGGCGGGCCGCGCCTGGCGCGTTCCGCGTCCGCTCGACACCGCGGCAATGCAAGCTGCGGCGCAGCGTCTGATTGGAAAGCACGACTTCACAACGTTTCGTTCTACCGAGTGCCAGGCCAAGTCACCGGTTAAAACGCTCGATATTCTCAAGGTCGAGCGCAGCGCCGAGGACGTTCACGTGACCTCGGTAGCACGGTCGTTTCTGCACAATCAGGTGCGCTCGATGGTCGGCTCGCTTGTTGTGGTCGGCGAGGGCAAATGGAGCCCCGACGACCTCGCGAAGGCGCTCGAGGCCCGTGATCGAGCGGCCTGCGGTCCCGTTGCGCCGCCGGACGGGCTTTATCTGATGAAAGTGGACTACTGATCTCGCCCGCACGCGCGACGAAGGTTGTCAGGCAAAATATCTGTCGATGATTTTGCGATAAATCTCGGTCAGTTTCTTCAGGTCAGCAACCGGTACGCGCTCGTCGACCTGATGCATCGTCTGACCGACCAGACCGAACTCGACCACGGGGCAATGATGCGTGATGAATCGAGCGTCCGACGTGCCGCCGGTCGTCGACAATGCCGGCTTGCGGCCGGTGACTTCGGTAACGGCGGCGGCGACCAGGTCGGTGAACGGGCCCGGCTTGGTCACGAACACACCGGCGTTCGACGGCTCCCACTGGAATGCGAAATTGATCTTTCCACCAGCTGCCTTCGTGGCCCGCTGCTCGATCAGCTTTTTGAGCGAGTCGAGCGTATGGTTGTCATTGAACCGGATATTGAAGCGCGCGCGCGCCTCGCCTGGAATGAGATTGACCGTCTTGTTGCCGACATCGACCGATGTGAATTCTAGATGCGACGGCGCGAATTGCGTACTGCCCTGGTCGAGCGGCTCGGCCTGTAACGCGGAAACCAGCGCCACCAGGCCGCGGATCGGATTGTTGGCGCGCTGCGGATAGGCCACGTGACCCTGCGTGCCGCTCACGATGAGATGGCCGTTAAGGGAGCCACGCCGGCCAATCTTGATCGTATCGCCGAGTTCATCCTGGTTGCTCGGTTCGGCCAGAACGCAGTGATCGAACTTTTCGCCGTGCTCCGCCGCCCAACTCAACAATTTCGGCGTGCCGTTGACTGCGATTCCTTCTTCGTCACCGGTGATCAGGAACGAGATGGAGCCTTTCGGCTTTCCGCCACGCTGGCCGAGATGATCGAGCACCGCTGCGACCGCACAGGCGATCCCACCCTTCATGTCGACGGCGCCACGGCCGTAAAGTTCGCCGCCCGAAACCTCGCCGGAAAATGGCGGATGCTTCCACGCCCGCTCGTCGCCCGGCGGGACGACATCGGTATGGCCGGCAATCACGAGATTCGGCGCGGCGGTGCCGATGCGCGCGTAGAGATTTTCTACGTCGTCCGTGCCAGGTTCATGGAACGTCATGCGGTGCACCGCAAAACCCGCTTTTTTCAATACAACTTCGAGAAGCGCGAGCGCGCCGCCTTCCGCCGGCGTCACCGAGGGGCAGCGCACAAGATCTCGGGCGATTGCAACGGGATCGGCGGACACGGTCACCCTTCAGTCTCTCAGCAGCTCGTTGATGCTCGTCTTCGAGCGCGTACGCTCATCCACGCGTTTGACGATCACGGCACAATAGAGGCCGGGGCCGCCGCTTTTTCCCGGCAATGTACCGGGAACAACCACAGAGTAGGGTGGCACCTCGCCTTGTGTGGTCTGGCCGGTCTCACGGTCGACAATGCGGGTCGAGGCGCCGAGGTAAACGCCCATCGAGAGGACTGCTCCGGTTCGGACGATGACACCCTCCGCCACTTCGGAACGTGCGCCTACGAAGCAATTGTCTTCGATGATGACCGGCCCGGCTTGCAGCGGCTCCAGCACGCCGCCGATGCCTGCGCCACCAGAGATGTGACAGTTCTTGCCGATCTGCGCGCAGCTTCCGACCGTCGCCCAGGTATCGATCATCGTGCCTGAATCGACATAGGCGCCGAGATTGACGAACGACGGCATCAACACCACACCGGGCGCGATGAAGGCAGAGCGGCGGACGACACAGCCGGGAACTGCGCGGAAACCAGCCTTGCGGAAGCGCGAGGCACCCCATTCTTTGAATTTGGAATCAACCTTGTCCCACCACGCTGCTTTTCCAGGGCCGCCCGGAATCACGCTCATGTCGTTGAGGCGAAAGGACAGAAGTACCGCCTTCTTGAGCCACTGGTTGACTTGCCATTGCCCGTCGGGCTTTCGCTCGGCGACACGCGCCTGGCCGGAGTCGAGCAGCTCGAGGGCGGCAGTCACAGCCTTGCGCACGACGCCCTTGGTCTTCGGGCCAATTTTGTCGCGTGCCTCGAAGGCTTCGTCGATGATGCTGGAAAGCTTGTCGTTGAACATGGACGCTCCGGCTTGTTCGGCTGCGGTTTGTCGGGGGCGGGGCAGGGGATGTCAAGCCGCGCGCAGCGGGCTATGGTCCCGCCGGGAGAATAGGCAATGAATCGGCAACTGGCACGTCTCGGTTTAGGGCTTGTCGCGTCAGCATCCAGTTCAGCACCGGCTTTCGCGCATCACGTGATGGCTGGCCGCGCGCCGGCAAGCTTCGGTGAGGGCATCCTGTCGGGATTGGGTCACCCGGTGATCGGTCTCGATCATCTGGCCGCGGTTATTGCGGTCGGATGCCTTGCGGCCGCGCACCGCTCAGCATCGGCTTTGGCGGTTGCCTTCGTGCTGGCAATGGTTGGCGGGGTTGTCCTCCACCTGCATGGCACCTCCATCTCGGGCGCGGAGATCCTCGTCGCATTGACTGTTCTCGCGCTTGGCTTGCTGATGGTGCTTCATCGGGACATGTCGGCAGGAGCCGCGCTGGTGCTGTTCGCGATGGTGGGCGTGATTCACGGCTACGCCCTGGGTGAATCGATCTACGGCGCCGAGCGGACGCCGCTTTACGCCTACCTCATCGGGCTGGCGGTCATTCAAAGCGTTATCGCGCTGGCCGCGACGCATGTGACTCGCTCGCTTGTGCGCCGATCGCCCGACTTGTCGGCAGTGCGACTGGTCGGTGCGGGCATCGCGGGCATTGGGCTTGCGATACTGATGCAGCAGATCATACCGGGCGCGTGATCAACGCCGGAGGATCTCTCCAAGAAATCCGCTAAGATCGTCGGTCAGGTGATCGACGAAAGGTGCGTCGCGCCCTTCCAGTTCCCAGGATTCTCGAAAGACATCGCGCTGCCCTTCCGGCACGACCAAGACGGTTGTCATACCGAGCGCATGCGGCGTTTCCAGGTTTCGCGCGAGATCCTCGAACATCGCGGCCCTGGCGGGATCGACGCCATGGCGCGCTAGAAACCGCTCGTAGACCTGCGGCAGGGGCTTGGGATCGAGATTGGCCGCGGCTATGTCGAAGACGTCTTCGAAATGATGATGAATGTCGAGCTTCTGCATCACCGCGTCGGCGTGCTTACGAGTTCCGTTCGTGAGTATGAGCTTTCGTCCCGGCAACTTTTCCAGTGCCGCACCGAGCAACGGATTGGGTTCGAGCGGTGAATGATCGATCTGGTGCACGAATTCAAGATAGTCGTCGGGCTTCATCCCGTGCTCGGTCATCATCCCGCGCATGGTCGTGCCGTAGCGCCGGTAGTAGTCCTTCTGCACCCGGAATGCTTCGTCCTTGGAGACCTTCAGGAAGTCGGAGACGTAGGCCCGGATGCGCTCATCAACTTGCTGCCAAAGATTGAGGTGGTGCGGGTAGAGTGTGTTGTCGAGATCGAACACCCAGGTTTCGACCTGGCCGAAACCGCGCGGCGGATGACGTGACGTGGGTGGCACGGCGTTACTGGTCCTTGAAGCGCACGACCGTTGCTGGCTGGTTGCCAAAATCGATGACGGCATAGCCGGCCGAATTCAAGCCCCGTGCAGCGCAGTCTTTGTGGTCGGCAAGCTCGAAACGGCCATCACGAGTGCAAAGTGCGAGCGTTCCACCCCAGGAAAGGACAGTGTCCCCTCGTTTGACCGTGCGGCCGCTGCTGTCGACTGCTTCCGCATAGCTGTAGACGCGGCGCGGATCGCCGCGCAGGTCGGGACGCACGCACTGGCCCGCTTCCACGCGATACCAGCCGCGTGTAACGATCGCACCCATCTCGGCAAAACCTAGTGAAGCCATCACCGCATATTTTGTGTCGTTGCACCACGAAAAGCCGATGCCTTCCGGGTTGCGCGCGGCTTCGATCAATGCGTCAAAGAATGTTGGTGTGGCAACGGCATCGACGCCTAGTTTTCTCTCGTTCAGGAACTTTGCGATCGCGGCTTGCGTCTTCGCGCCCTGTACGCCGTCGATCGGATAGGCATCGTAGCCGGCAATCACCAGCAGCCGTTGGATTCCGGCCAACCGCGCCTGTACATCGTCGTAGTCGGCCTCTTCTGCGAGATTGATCACAGGCCCCTTCGGCGATTCCGACGGCTTGGCCGCGCTGAATTGTGCCTGTTGGCTTGTCGGGCAGCTGCGCGCATTGGGAATTTCGAAATCGCCGCTCTTTACACAGAAGTCAGCCTGGCCGTTGAGTGGAAACGGCGCACCCCCGTACAGCGACGGAGTGCGTGCGTGCAGGTATACCATGTCGGCGTCAATCGTGCCGTCGAGGGCCTGCCGGCACTGGCCGGGGTCGAGTCGAAACCAGCCACGCGTCTCGACGTTTGCGCGCTTTTCGAGCCCGATCGCCACTTCCATCCGGTAGCTGGTGCGGTTGCACAGGGTAAGTTCGGCGTGGGCCGATGTGGCCAGCGCGATCAACGCGGTGATCGTGAGGATGAACCCGCGAATCATACCGCCATGCTAGCGGAAGACGCACAAACGCGTCATTCGACGTTCTAGGCCCGATAGTGCGACCTTCAGCGGTGCATCAGGGTACCAACGCCATGGTCGGTCAGCAGCTCGAGCAGTACTGCGTGCGGCACCTTGCCGTCCATGATGACGACGCCTTCGACGCCCTGGTCGAGAGCATAGATACAGGTCTCGACCTTCGGGATCATGCCGCCCGAAATCGTGCCGTCAGCGATCAGCCTGCGCGCATCCGCAACCGAAAGGTCCGCAATCAGGCTCTTCGACTTGTCGAGAACGCCGGGCACGTCGGTGAGAAGCAGCAGACGCTTGGCCTTCAATGCGCCAGCGATCGCGCCCGCAAATGTATCGGCGTTGACGTTGAATGTCCCGCCATTGGCTGAAGTTGCTACCGGCGCCAGCACAGGGATCATCTCACGCCCGATCACCTGATTGAGCATTGTGGTGTCGACTTTTTCGGGCTCGCCCACGAATCCGAGGTCGATGACCTTTTCAATGTTGGAATCCGGATCGACAACCGTACGGCTGACCTTGCGCGCCTGCACCATGTTGCCGTCCTTGCCGCACAGCCCGATGGCCTTTCCGCCGGCGGCGTTGATGTAGCCGACGATCTGCTTGTTGATCGAGCCAGCCAGCACCATTTCAACGATTTCAACCGTCTTTGCGTCGGTGATACGCAAACCGGCGGCGAACTCGGACTTGATACCGAGCTTCTTGAGCATAGCCTCGATCTGCGGGCCGCCGCCGTGCACGACGACGGGATTGATCGCCGTCTGCTCGAGCAGGACGATGTCCTGCGCAAAGTCGCGCGCCGTCCGCTCCTGGCCCATGGCGTGTCCGCCATATTTCACCACGACGATTTCCTCGTCATAGCGCTGCATGTGTGGCAGCGCTTCGGACAGAATGCGGGCCTGCGTCTGCGGGTCGATCTTGGGGGCTTTGTTCATCGCTGCGGCCTTGTGCGGTTGCCGGCGGTTCTAGCCGATGCAGCCATCCCTCGACAATGCATTAGCTCTTTCTTTCCGCGAGCAGCCGGGCGATGGCTGCGCGCAGCTCGGGGACGCCCGCTCCGTTATTTGAGGAGGTTGCCAGAACGGTCGGAAAAGCTGCCCGCCGCCTGGTCAGGGCAGTCTCGACGTCGGCAATGCGGTTGGCCAGCTCGGCAGGTTTCAACTCATCGCATTTGGTTAAGACGATCTGGTGGCTGACTGCTGCATCGCCGAGAGCGTCGAGCGCCGGCTCATCGGTCGGCTTGAGTCCATGACGCGCATCCACCAATACATAGACCCGGGCGAGATTGCTTCGTCCGCGCAGAAAGGCGTCGATCAATGCCGTCCAGTCTGCGATTTTGGATTTTGCCGCAACGGCATAGCCGTAGCCCGGCATGTCCACAATGTTGAGGTTACCGCTGCCCGAGAAGAAAACGAGTTCCTGCGTGCGCCCGGGTGTGCGCGAGATGCGTGCGAGGTTCTTACGGCCTGTGAGCGCGTTGATGAGGCTGGACTTGCCGACGTTTGAACGGCCCGCGAAGGCGATTTCGACACCCTTCATGGGCGGAAGCGAGATGGGTGAAGCGGCGGCAGCAACGAATTGCCAATCGCCGGCAAATAACTTGCCGCCAGTCTCGATTTCGGCGCGCGTGAACTGGTCGGACCCCATTGGCGCCGGCCATGACTGGTGAATGATTATCAGCTCTATTCCTGCGGCGTCTTCTTAACGAACATCGTCTTGATATTGTCAAACAGCTCGATCTTCGCCCCGTGCTTGCGCATGATCACGCTCTGCTGCACGACCGACAGCAGATTGTTCCAGGCCCAGTAGATCACGAGGCCAGCTGGGAAGCTTGCCAGCATGAATGTGAACATCAGCGGCATCCAGTTAAAGATCATCGCCTGCGTCGGATCGGGTGGCGCCGGGTTGAGCTTCATCTGAATCCACATCGTGATGCCCATGATGATGGGCCAGATGCCCATATGCAGGAATGGTCCGAACACGGGCAATATCGTCGGATCGACCGGAATGAGTCCGAATAAATTGAAGATATTGGTTGGATCCTGCGCCGAAAGATCGTGGATCCATCCGAAAAACGGCGCATGCCGCATCTCGATGGTCACGAACAAGACCTTGTACAACGCGAAAAAGACCGGGATCTGGATCACGATCGGCAGGCAGCCGCCGAGCGGATTGATCTTTTCCCGCTTGTACAGCTCCATTAATTCCTGCTGCTGCTTGGCCTTGTCGTCGGCGTAGCGTTCGCGCAAAGCCATCATTTGTGGCTGCACGGCCTTCATCTTCGCCATCGACGCGTATGACTTGTTGGCGAGCGGGAAGAAGACGATCTTGACGAGTACGGTGACCATCAGAATCGCCAGGCCGAAATTGCCGAGGAGACGGAAGAAGAAATCCATCACTAGGAACATCGGCTTGGTTATGAAATAGAACCAACCCCAATCGATCAGCAGGTCGAAGTGGTTGAGACCGAGCGCTTTGTTATAGCCGCCGATGCCGACGAATGGAAAATTGATGCCGACAATCGACACTTCCTTGGCGCCGGCAAACAGCCGTGCATTGGCGGAACCGGTTGCACCTGGCGCGATTGTCTGTGAATCGAGCAAATAATCGGTCTGAAATGTCCTCACCGTCCCGAGCATGCTGGTCGAGAAACGCGCCTTCAGACGCGCGCTTGTGTCCGGCAGCAAGGTGGCGGCCCAATATTTGTCGGTGATGCCGAGCCAGCCATTGGTGACGTCCCAGCTGACGGATTTTTTGTCTTCGATGTTTTTGTAGGTGAATTCCTGCAGGCCCGACTCTCCGAGCACGCCGATAAGACCTTCATGCAGGACGTAATATCCGGCGGTCGGTGGGATTCCGTGGCGCGAGATCAAAGCGTAAGGAAAGAGAGTAACCGGGCTTTCGCCCTTGTTACTCACGTCATCTTTGATCGTGAACAGATACTTGTCGTCGACCGTAATGGTACGGCGAAATTCGAGTCCTTCGCCGTTGTCGTAGGTCAAAGTGACAGGGCGACCGACGCCGAGCCCTCCGGAGCCGACCTGCTTCCATATGGTTTCGGAGGTCGGCAGCTTGACGTTCGCTCCGGCGGCGCCCGTCCAGCCGAACTCCGCATAGAACGGATCACCAGTCCCCGAAGGAGACAGCAAAACAATCGGCGGAGATTTCGGGTCAGTCGTCTCGCGGAATTTGACCAGCGCCAGATCGTCGATGCGCCCGCCCTTCAAAGCAACCGAGCCCTGCAGGGTGTCAGTGGCAACAGGTATGCGCGGGGAATTCGCTAGCGCTGCCTTACGGTCGACGGGTGTCGCAGATGAAGGTGCGCTCGGCTGGCCGGGCACTTGCGACTGCGCTTGCGGTTGTGCGGGGCTAGGTTGACCCGGCGCCGGTACATTCTGCTTCTGTTGCTGCGCCTGCAGCTGCTCCTGCCGCGCCTTTTCTTGCGGAACGGCAAAGAAGTACTGCCAGCCAAGCAGCACAAGCGCGGACAGCACAATGGCAAGAATGGTGTTCTTGTTATCGTTCATTGGAATTCCGTCCTGCCGCCGTGCCCGCGTGAACTCGCCGCAATGCGCCTTTGAAGTCCTGTGTCATACGGCCGAACGGCAGACTGAGCGCTGCACGGCGGCCGATCAGCACATAATCATGCCCTGTGCGCACCTGGGTTGCGGCCGAGAGACGCACAATTTCGCGTAGGCGGCGGCGGACCCTGTTGCGTTCGACAGCATTCCCGACTCTTTTCGATACCGTGAAGCCGAACCGAGCCGGCCCGTCGTCGCGACGATTGCGCGCCTGCAGCACGAATGCCGCTGACGGCGCCTTGATCCCTGACGCTGCAGCCAGGAAGTCCGCCCGTTGCCTCAATCGTTCCATGGAAGCAATGCGCGGCCCTCTTGCCGCCGTCAGGCCGACAGCCGTTTGCGACCGCGCCCCCGGCGCGCCGACAAGACTTTGCGCCCGCCCTTGGTCGCCATACGCGCGCGGAAGCCGTGGCGGCGCTTACGTACAAGCTTGCTCGGTTGATAGGTCCGCTTCACGTTCGTTCTCCGCTGGCTGCGCCTTGGGGAAGGAGGGACTAGCCCTCGATACGCCGTCAGACCCGCTTATTCGGGCCGGCATGCGATTTTGCGCGGCTTATAAGGGAGGGGCTGTGGTCCGTCAATGTTGTGGTAGCGACGTCCTCGGCAGGCTCAAATAGCCTCACAAGGCGGTGAGACGTGCCCGTTCTGCCGGGCTGCTCGTGTATATAGCGGGAACGTCTACAATCTCACCCTCGGGCGTTGGTGCAGAGTAATGGCGGAAACGCTCAGACCCGACATTTGCGTGATTGGTGGAGGACCGGGCGGCCTGTCTGTGGCCGTGGCTGCGGCGGCATTTGGCGTGCCCACGGTGCTTGTCGAAGGTTACAAGATGGGCGGGGATTCTCTCAACACCGGTAGCGTGCCGTCGAAAGCCTTACTGGCGGCTGCAAGGCGTGCCGAAACGATACGGGCTGCAAAAATGTTCGGTGTCGAGGGGCGGGATACTCGTGTGAATTTTCCCGATGTCCATCGCCACGTTCACGCGACTATCGCTGCTGCAGCGCCCGACGATTCAACCGAACGTTTGACCGGGCTCGGCGTTCGCGTGGTACATGCGCAGGCCACGTTCAAGGACCGCAACACAGTCGTTGCCGGCGATATCGAAATCCGCGCGCGCCGCTTCGTGATTGCGACCGGATCGAAACCGGCGCTGCCGTCAATCTCCGGTCTCGACAGCGGACCCTATTTGACGAGCGAAAGCATTTTCAGCCTTACAGAAAGGCCGGAGCATCTCATCATTATTGGCGCCGGGCCGACCGGTCTTGAGTTGGCACAGGGCTTTCGACGCCTCGGAAGCTCCGTAACCGTTCTCGAAGCGGCGCAGCCGCTCGAAAGGGACGATCCGGAATGCGCCGCTGTCGTGCTAGCCCGGCTCGAGCACGAAGGCGTTGTCATCCGAAGCGGTGTGAACGTTGCAGGGATTGCGCATTCCGGAAGAACAGTAACCGCAACAATCGAAAGCGGCGGTGCCGAGCAGACGATCACCGGCAGTCATCTGCTCGTTGCCGTCGGGCGCAGCCCATCAATCGCAAATCTTGGTCTTGAAACTGCGGGAGTTCATCACGAACGGTCTGGCGTCGTCGTGGACGGAAAACTCAAAACCAGCAATCGTCGTGTCTATGCGATTGGCGACTGCATTGCCGGCGGGCCTCGGCTTGCGCATGCCGCCGACTATCATGCGGGCCTCGTGATCCGGAGCGCGCTATTCCGCCTGCGAGCCCGCGTTAACGATGATTGCATTCCCCGGGTCACCTTTACCGATCCGGAGCTTGCCCAGCTCGGCCTGACTGAAGCGGAAGCCGGCCAGCGAGGCATCAAGATTCGGGTAACGCGATGGCCTTATCACGACAATGACCGTGCGCAGGCCGAGGGCGAACCACGCGGTCATATAAAAGTCATTACGACAGGAAAAGGTAAAATAGTGGGTGTTACAATTGTCGGAGCGCAGGCAGGCGAGCTGATCGGTATGTGGGTTCTCGCAATTATGCGGAATCTCAATCTTCGCGACGTAATGGATCTGGTTATGCCTTACCCGACGCTGTCAGAGATTGGAAAACGAGCGGCGATTGACTATTTGCACCCAAGTTTGACCGGAGTCTGGGCGCGGCGCATCATCGGATGGCTGAGAATCTTCGGCTGAGGCGAATGGAATCGACGGCTAAACCAGAGAACACGATCGAAACGGAGCCCGGAACGCGAAAACCGCGCATCGGACTCTCCGGCAAACTGCTTTTGCTCACGATCGTGTTTGTGATGGTGGCCGAAATCATGATTTACGTGCCCTCGGTCGCAAACTTCCGACTCAACTGGCTGAATGACAGGTTGGCCGCCGCCCACACGGCGGCGCTCGTCCTTGACGCGGCGCCAAGTGGCATGGTGCCCGAAAGTCTGGCGAACCAGATTCTCCGTAGCATCGGTGCGCGTGCAGTGGCGATGAAGATGGGCAACCAGCGGCGGCTGCTGGCTGCATCCAACATGCCGACAAGTATCGCGCAAGACATCGACATGCGGCACGTGAGTTGGTGGACGTCGATTGTCGACGCGTTTGAAACGTTGCTGACCTGCAAGCCCGGCGACAACATACGGGTGGTCGGAGCCGCCCCAATGGGCGGAGATTTCCTCGAAATTATTCTGGACGAAGCACCGCTCTGCAAGGCGATGTGGACGTTCTCCGTGAACATCCTGCTCCTGTCGCTGGCGATCTCCTGTATCACGGCGATGCTTGTGTTCCTCGCGCTGCACTATCTTTTCGTGCGCCCGATGTGGCGCATTACGCGCAACATGGTTGCGTTCCGCGCCGACCCTGAAAATCCGTCCCGGGTCATTGCAGAGAGCGGCCGCCGCGATGAAATCGGAACGGCCGAGGAAGAGCTTGGCGCCATGCAACGCGAGCTGGCCTCGATGCTACATCAGCAGAGTAGGCTGGCGGCGCTGGGTCTTGCGGTGTCGAAGATCAATCATGATCTGCGCAACCTGCTTGCATCGGCGCAGCTTTTTTCTGATCAGCTTTCCACCTCGCCCGATCCGAAAGTGCAACGCTTCGCGCCCAAGCTGATGCGCGCGCTCGAGCGGGCGATTGCTTTCTGTCAAAGCACTCTTTCCTACGGCGGCGCGCAGGAGCCGCCTCCGGAACGTAGGACGATCGAAGTCGAGCCTTTGATCGAAGAAGTGCACGAAGCCCTGGGCCTCGGTCTTGATGTGCCGATCCGCTGGATCGTTGCCGTCGAGCGTGGTCTGACAATAGAAGCCGATCACGATCAATTGTTTCGCGTTCTCGTCAATGTTGCGCGTAACGCAGTGCAGGCGCTGGAAGCGCGCGGTACGCGTGATCCAGCACGCGACCAGATTCGCATTACTGGACGGCGGGAAGGCAGCGTGGTCGTGATTGAAGTCTCCGATACCGGCCCCGGCGTGCAGGAAAAGGCACGGGCTCATTTGTTTCAGGCATTCCAGGGCTCGACACGGGCCGGCGGAACAGGTCTCGGCCTAGCCATCGCTGCGGAGCTCGTGCGTGCGCACGGCGGAGAGATTCGACTTGTGCCGGGCACAATCGGCGCCACCTTCAGCATTACGATCCCGGACCGGGCTGTCGATCTGGACAGCAAACGTGACGAGCGCGCACGCGCCTGACGGGAAGCAGAAGCAGTCTGCGGTGTTCTTCCCTTTTGGGGGCTTTCGAGACTGAAGGTCACCGGGGATGGTGCCGCCCGTTAACGTGCTTTCGATAGCCACCGCCGTTCCGCCGCATCGGCTTGATCAGCGCGCGGTCGGTGATGCCGCGCGTCAGGTTTATGCCCGCACCTTCATGCGCTACCCGAAGCTTTCCGAGGTTTTCGCGAATGCGGGCATCGAGTGGCGTTATTCCGCGCGGTCGCTCGAATGGCTGAGCAAGCCGCATGACCTCGCCGAGCGCACGAAAGCCTATGTCGAAAGTGCGAGCGAGCTTTTCGTTCGAACGGCGAGGACGGCACTCGATCGTGCTGGAATTCACGCGCGTGAAGTCGATGTTGTTGTGACGGTCTCCTCGACTGGCATCGCTACCCCGGGCATTGAAGCGCGTGTTGGCCCGGAGCTGGGATTGCGCGCCGGAGTAATGCGCGTGCCGGTTTTTGGTCGCGGCTGCGCGGGAGGTGTCTCCGGCCTTACGCTCGGCGCGCGGCTTGCCCGGGCCGAGCCAGGCGAAGTGGTGCTGGTGGTTGTTGTCGAGCTCTGTACGCTGACGTCCCGCACCGATCAGGGAACAAAGTCGGATGTGATTTCATCGGCCCTTTTCGGCGATGGTGCGGCAGCAGTCGTTCTGCGGGCGGGGCCGGGTGAGGGGTCGCTGCGAGTTGCTGCTGCGGCGGAGCACACCTGGCCACGTACGCTCGACATCATGGGTTGGGCGATCGATCCCGTGGGTTTTCGGGTCATGCTCTCGCGGTCGCTGCCCCGATTTGTCGAGCAGCGAATCGCGGCGCCCGTGCGGCGTTTCATCAAGTCGGCGCGCCTGCAGGCGCCGCAGCTCATCTGTCATCCGGGCGGTGCAAAAGTTCTTGACGCCATCGAAACGGCCCTCGAGTTGCAGAAAGGGACCCTGCGTGACGAGCGGGAAATTCTTCGCAACCATGGAAATATGTCGGCGCCGACCGTTCTGTTCGTTCTCGAACATGCTTTGCGGCGTGGCCTGTGCGGACCGGTTGTGCTTTCGGCGCTGGGCCCCGGCTTCACTGCGAATCTTCTGGCGCTCGAGGCGCTCTATGGGTGAGGGTGCCTGGCTTGTGGCATTTCTGATTGCACAGCGGCTCGTTGAGCTTTGCTTCGCCCAGCGCAACACCAGGCGCTTGCGCGGGATGGGAGGCATCGAATTCGGTTCGGCTCATTATCCTCTCATCGTGATTCTGCACGCGACCTGGATTGTGGGTCTGTTCATCCTTGGGCGTGACTGCGTCATAGATCCGTTTTGGCTGGCGATATTCATCGCGCTGCAGATCGGGCGAATGTGCGTCATCGCCAGTCTCGGCCGCCGCTGGACCACGCGTGTCATCGTGCTGCCAGGTGCGGCACCGGTCGCGCGCGGGCCGTATCGCCGGCTTCGGCATCCGAATTACTTGATCGTCGCGTTGGAGATTGCGGTGGTTCCGCTGGCCCTTGGATTGCCGGTGTTCGCGTTGATCTGTTCAGCCGCGAACGCGGCGTTGCTCGCATATCGAATTCGCATCGAAAACGAGGCCCTGGCCTGGGCTGCGCAGCCGACCTGAAGGTTCACGCCGCAACTCTTGCCAATCGGCGGCCCAGACGATAGCTATGCCCGGTCCCGCGGGCCGGTTTCCGGCAGCGGAATCAAGCGCCCGTAGCTCAGCTGGATAGAGCACCAGACTACGAATCTGGGGGTCAGGAGTTCGAATCTCTTCGGGCGCGCCATTTCACACCACTGCAGAATAAAGCTTGGTGCAATCGATATTGCTGGGAAGAACGTCTGGCCCAGTCAACATGTTCTGTCATTCACTACCAACTTCGCCGGCAGCGGACACGGCCCCAACTGTCACGCCAACAGCGGCGACAGTGCAACTGTCCCCAGCGGTCACGCCAGCAACGGCGCCACGAAACGTCCGATAAAATTCCGAGTTCGACGGTATGGCTCGGGGGCAGCGGCGCAATAGGTGCTGCACGCGCGGTTCCTGATAATGCCGTGAAGACGAACCCCGCAACCGCGACTGCCAACAGTATGCGCATGGTGTCTCTCCTGTATGTCGTCCACCTCAGAGGAACAAGCAATTG
>Ga0081455_10002464_pt1 | contig 22017 bp, 17 predicted proteins | sample TabmetS3T2R1_FD_70207 | JGI IMG/M metagenome (GOLD analysis project Ga0081455, IMG submission 70207) | Tabebuia heterophylla rhizosphere microbial communities from the University of Puerto Rico - S3T2R1 | ecosystem: Host-associated > Plants > Roots > Rhizosphere ...
CAGCTCGCGGGCAAGACGATCGAGCGCCGCCTCATAGATCTGGCGTTCGCTGTAGGACTGGTCGGGCTGGCCGGCGTTGCGATGCAGGTCGCGAACGACTTCCGCGATCGACACCGGATCGCCCGAATTGATCTTGGCCTCGTATTCCTGGGCGCGGCGATTCCACATCGCGCGGCTCACGCGGCTGCGGCCCTTCAGCGTCACCAGGGCATTCTCCATGATCTTGCGCGAGCTGAGCTTGCGCAGCCCGGAGATCTTGGCCTTCGCCACCGGCACGCGCAGCATCATGCGCTCCTGCTCGAACGAGATCACGAACAGGTCGAGCTTGTGCCCGGCGATTTCCTTCGCCTCGATGTCGATCACGCGGCCCACGCCGTGGGTCGGGTAAACGACGAAATCGCCCTTCTCGAAAGCAAATTCCTTTGCCTTTGCCGTTGGCTTCTTCGCCTTGGCCATGTCTATTCCCTTCACTCTTCGCCCCGCGTTTGCGATACCGCGACCCTGCCGCACACGCTCCCCTTGCGCGCTCGGTCCGATATCGGTAAGTTGCTTTCGGATACCGACACGGTGACCGAGCCGTCGGCAGACCCAATCCGGATCGCTTCAAGCCGGGTTCTTATACCAGAGATTTGGTCAGGAGTCGCGCTCTATGTTGCATTTTCGCAACGGTCCGCCCATGCGAAAGTCGCATGGCTTGAGCAGAAGCGCAGGAAAGGAAATTTTAAAGGCTGGCCGGCCCGTCAGCGAGCCGCCGGCTTGTCGCTGAAATACTTATCGAATTTGCCTTTTTCGTCTTTGAAGGTGTCAGCATCCGCTGGCGCCTCGCCCTTGCGCGTGATGTTGGGCCACTGTGCGGAGTAGGTCCTGTTAAGCTCCAGCCACTGCTCCATGCCCTTTTCGGTATCCGGAACAATTGCCGCAGGCGGGCACTCGGGTTCACACACGCCGCAATCGATGCATTCGTCCGGATTGATGACCAGCATGTTGTCGCCCTCGTAGAAGCAATCTACCGGGCAAACTTCAACGCAATCCATGTACTTGCACTTGATGCAAGCTTCGGTAACCACATAGGTCATCAACGGGCTCCTAACACGAGCGGCGCGTGCTTAACGCGCGACGGCGGTGGGCGCAAGGCTTCGTGATCACGCAGGATCGATTTCATCATACAACGATCGAGCTTCCGGTGCCGGCCCGCGACGTTCGCCGAGGGCCAGGATCCGGACGACCCGCACACGCGGACCAAGCGCAAAGGTGAGCACCATGCCTGGCGCCACGGTGGCATGGGGTTTGTCGGTTACCCGCCCATCAACCCGGCAGCGGGATTTTTCGATATAACGCGCGGCCAAGGACCGGGTCTTGAAGAAACGGGCGTGCCACAGCCACTTGTCGAGCCGCATCGCACCGCGCCGAAGCGACGCTACTTCTTCCCGCCGAGCTTGAGCTCAAGCAGCTTGGCGAAGGGCGAGTCCGCAGCGGCATCGCCCTTCTTCTCGGTCGTGGCGTAAAGTCGCAGCGCCGGTCCGCCGGTATCGCGGCGTGGCGGGCGTTGCCCACGGGGACGGTCGTCGCGGCGGTCTTCGCGCGGCGCTCCCCTCTCGTTATCCGGGCGTTGACCCTGAGGCTTCGACGGATCGCGCTTGGCCCCATCACGCGGCGGTCCGTCGCGACGCGGCCCGTCACGCCGCGGACTGTCCGCAAAGAACTGCCGTTCGTTGGGTCGCTCCGGCCGCTCGCGGCGGCGCTGGTCGCGATACTCGCGCTGCTGCTGGCGCTGGCGCTCGCGCTGCTCTTCGCGCTCGCGCACGAAGCGCGGCTTCACCGAGAAGCTGTGCGGTTCGCCTTCGGCCGCCGGCGGCAGCACGCGATAGCCCAGCCCGCGCAGCACATCGGCCATCTCGGGTTCCGAGCAGCCGACGAGCGACATCATCTGTGGCGTTGCCCGGAAATGGCCCGGCGGCAGCAGCCTGGATTCGGCCTTCTTCGGTTCTTCCGCCTTCGGTTCTTCCGCTTTCAGCTCTTCTGTCTTCAGTTCTTCTGTCGTGTGCTCTTCGACCGGCTCAGCCGCCGCAAGCGTCTCGTCCGTCGCGTCTGCGGGCGACTCGGTGCTCGCTTCGGAGCTCGCCGGCGGCGTTTCCTCGGTCGCGAACTCGGCCAATGGCGCTTCAGCAGGTGCGACTTCTGTCGCTTCTCCGGTTGTCTCGTCGGCGCGCGGGGTCTCTTGTTGGGCAGGCTCGTCGGCCGCTACCGGGGCCTCGGCTTGCGGCGCAGCTTCGATCTCGCCGAAAGCAGCTGCGACGATCGCCCATTCGGTGATCTCGTCCGTTGAAGGTGCGGCGCCGCCGGTTGCCGTGGCGGGCGAAGTTGTCGGGGCGGGACTCGCCGCCTTCTTCTCTTGTTTCTCCTGGTGTTGCGCACGGCGCGCTGCTTCGCGGCTCTCGCGCACGGCCTGACGGGCCATGGCCGCCAGCCGCTCGACCATGTCGGCTCGGATGGCGTGGCTGCCGAGCGGCAGGTAACCGATCGCGCCGTAGAAATCGCGCTCGGCATCGCGCGGCAGGTCCATCGAGGTTCGGCCCTCGATCGGCAGTGGCGGGATGGTGTCGCGGCTGCGCGCCACCATCCAGAGCCCGGCACGCAGCCGGATCGGTACCGGCTTCAGCATGCTCGGGAAGTAGAGCGAGTAGACGCCGACCCGCACGCCGAGCCGCGCCAACGCCTTGCGATCGTCTTCGCTGAGCTCGGCAAGCTGCTGCTCGATGGGACGACGCGGCAGCACCCCGAGATTCTCGCAAAGCTGGAAGATGATGCCGCGCGCGCCGGCCGGCAGCTCGGTCGTGGCCCGCGCGTCCATCAGTTCGCTGAGCCCGAGCCGGATGCGGGTCTCGACCCAGGTTGCGGCACGCTTGCGCACGTCCTCGCGGGCAGGGCCGTCGAGCAGGTCCGATGGCAAAGCCTCGACCTTGGGCGCGAGCACGTCGCCGCTCGACTGCAGGCGTGCTACCGGCCCGCCGCCCCAACACACGCGCAACTGCGAATCGAAAACCAGCTCGCCGTCAGCCGACGACGTGAACGCCTGCAGGCGCGCCGGCAGGTTCTCGCGCAGCGCGCGCAGCGCCGCCGCGAAGACAGCCTTTTGATCCGTCTGGCCTTCGGTCGTGTCGGGAACGAAGCGAAAGCCCTCGATGCGCCCGAGATGCTCGCCCTCGACAATGACCTCGCCAGCATCGGCGACCGACGTCGTCATTTCACCCTCATCGCGCAATCTTCGTACAAGCAATGCCGCACGTCTATCGACAAACCTTTGCGTTAAACGCTGGTGTAGTACGTCGGAAAGTCTGTCCTCGATCGCACGCGCGCGTTCCTGCCAATGCGCCGCCCGCTGGATCCAGTCGGCACGGTGGGAAATATAGGTCCATGTTCGCACATGTGCGATGCGTGCCATCAAAGTATCAATGTCACCGTCGTAACGCTCCAGCCGCTTGACGTGGCCGTCGATCCAGTCCTCGGGCAGGCGCTCGCCGCCCTGGGTGAGATGCTCGAACAGCTCGCCGAGAAGGTGCGTGTGCTCTTCGGTCATCGTCTTGCGGAAGTCCGGTACCTGGCACACTTCCCACAGGAGCTTGACGCGTCCTGGCGCATGCAGGCGCGGCAGGAACTCCGACCGCTGGCCGAGTGTCTCCATCGCCAGTTGATCGTCCTGCTCGCGCACGCGCTGGAGCGCGGCGTGTGGTGGCGCAAGGTTGAGCGAGGCGATCAGCGACGGCACCGAACGGAAATCGAGCTCAGAGTTGCGCCATTGCACGTCGCGCAGCGGATCGAAGCGATGGTTCTCGATCGCCTCGACGGTCTCGGGTTCGAGGCCACCGACATCGATCGTCGTGCCGAACGTGCCGTCGTTCATGTGGCGACCCGCACGGCCGGCGATCTGCGCCAGCTCGACGTTGCGCAGCGGGCGCTGCATGCGGCCGTCATATTTGCGCAAGGACGCGAACCACACATGGTTCACGTCCATGTTGAGACCCATGCCGATCGCGTCGGTGGCGACCAGATACTCGACCTCGCCCGACTGGAACATATCGACCTGGGCGTTGCGCGTGCGCGGGCTGAGCGCACCCATGACGATCGCCGTCCCGCCGCGCTGGCGGCGGATCAGCTCGGCGATGGCATAGACCTCGTTGGCGGAGAAACCGACCACGGCCGAGCGGCGTGGCAGGCGCGTCGCCTTCTTCGGCCCGACATAGCTCAGCTTGGAAAAGCGCGGACGGGCCACCACGTCGATGTCCGGCAGCAACCGGTTCAGCACCGGCCGGATCGTGTCAGCGCCCAGCAGCATGGTCTCGTTCATGCCGCGTGCGTGTAGCAGCCGGTCGGTGAAGAAATGTCCGCGCTCGGGATCGGCGGCCATCTGGATCTCGTCGACCGCCAGGAACGACACCGTGCGGTCCACCGGCATCGATTCGACGGTGCAGACGAAATAGCGCGCGCCGGGCGGGGCGATCTTCTCCTCGCCGGTGATCAGCGCGACCTGGTGCGCGCCTTTGATCTTCACGATGCGGTCATAATTCTCGCGCGCCAGCAGGCGCAGCGGGAAACCGATCATGCCCGACTCGTGGCCGAGCATGCGTTCGATCGCGAGGTATGTCTTGCCGGTGTTGGTGGGACCGAGAACGGCGGTCAGGCGGCCGGTGGCGCTGCTGAGCGACATGGCCCACCTTCGCGCGCGCCCGCGGCCGAAGCAAGGCCGCGTAAAGACCCGACTTAGCCGGTGGCCATCGGCTCGAGTTTGTTGCAGCCGACGATCGGCCCCTGGTCGGCGTACTGCACCAGCACGGCCAGCCCCTGGTCAGGCTTGAAGCGATCGGCCGTCACGGTCCACTGCGCGGCCGACCCGTTCCAACGGGTCAGCACCTCGAAGTGACGCACGACATTGAAGTTCTCGAGCATGCGGCCGTTATTCTCGCCGGCGTGCACGGGCGTGCTGTGGCGGCGGTCATAGGCCGCAAAGACAATGTCGGCCGGCGTACTTTCGAGCTTGAACGGCGCGAGCTTGATGGTGAGCGCTCCGTCGCGCGACAGGGTCAATTGCGGTGTCGCGCGTCGGGTGGAATGGCGCTGCGCCGTCACCAGCAGCGCCTCGACCGCTGCGGAGGTGACGCCGGAGTCGTGCGCGATGCCGTCCACCACCATCTCCGGTGTGTAGACATAGCGCTGCTTCAAAACACTGGCGTAAGTGTGCTGACGTGCCGTCGTCTCCGGCGTCGCGAAGCGATCCTTCCAGCCGATATAGTCCCAGTAGTCGACGTGGTAGGAGAGCGCGACGATATCCGCGCGCCGAGCGCAAGCGCCGAGCTCTCGATCGGCCGGTGGGCACGAGCTGCATCCCTGCGAGGTGAAAAGCTCGAGTGCCCACGGACCTGACGACGTTTCTCGCGCTACGGCGGGACCGCGCCCGCCGGCAAGCAAGGCCGCACCTGCAAGCGATGCGCCACCCGCAATCAAGGCGCGCCGGCCGGGCAGGGAAAAATTCGACATGCTCAACAAGATGAGCACGCCTGCGAACACGAGCCAATCAACAAACGGTTAGAGGCAACAAGCGCCAGCGTCGGCTGGACTCTTGATAGGTAATAATATAACAAAATGACCAATGCCGCATTCCTCGTCTCCAAGCACGTCCCTGCTCGCGATGAGCGCCGCGACCCGCGTCCTGGCGGCGCTCGGGATTGCGGCCGTGCTGTGGCTGTGCGTCTGGGCGGCGATGTGAGACGGTCATGAATGCCGCGCTTCGTCTGGTCGATGTGACCGTAAGCTACGACCGCCATCCGGCGGTACATCACATCTCCGTTGATATTCCTGCCGGAGAGATGACGGCTGTCGTCGGTCCGAACGGCGCCGGCAAAAGCACGCTCCTCAAAGCGCTGCTGGGCCTTGCGCCACGTGTCGAAGGCCGCATCGAATGCGCGGCCCGGCGCATTGCCTACCTGCCGCAGCAGGCCGAGATCGACCGTACATTTCCGATCTCGGTGTTCGACACGGTGCTGCTTGGCCGTTGGAGTCGCTTCGGCGGATTTGGCGCCGCTGGACCGGCCGACATCCACGATGCACGGCACGCGATCGAGGCGGTCGGCCTTGCGGGTTTCGAGCGGCGGCCGATCGACACGCTCTCGGTCGGCCAGTTCCAGCGTGTGCTGTTCGCGCGCCTCCTGCTGCAGGACGCCGATCTCGTGTTGCTGGACGAGCCGTTCGCTGCCATCGACGCCAAGACCGTCGGCGACCTCATGGAGGTCATCAAGCGCTGGCACGCCGAGAAGCGCACGGTCGTTGCCGTGCTGCACGATCTCGATCAGGTCCGGCGCGAGTTCCCCAACAGCGTCTTGCTCGCGCGTGAGCTGGTCGATGCCGGCCCGACGCCGCGCGTGCTCTCGGCCGAGAACCTTCTACGCGCCCGCGCCATGGCCGAGGCCTGGGACGAGCATGCCGGCGCCTGCGAGGTGCCGGTGCGGCTGAGCGCGTGATCGCGCACCCATGCTCTATGACGCACTGATTGGTCCGTTCGCGGATTTTGGCTTCATGCGCCGCGCGCTGGTCGCGAGTCTGGCGCTGTCGATGGGTGGCTCCGCCATCGGCGTGTTCCTGATCCTGCGCCGCATGACCCTGATGGGCGACGCGCTTGCCCATGCGCTCCTCCCCGGTGCGGCGCTCGGCTTCCTGCTGGGCGGATTGTCGCTCCCGGCGATGAGCCTCGGCGGCTTCGTGGCCGGCATGGCGACAGCGCTGGCCTCCGGTGCCATCGCGCGCTTCACCCGGATGCGTGAGGACGCGACCTTTGGCGCCGCCTACCTCACGTCGCTAGCGCTCGGTGTGATGATCGTCTCCTTCCGCGGCTCGGCGGTCGACCTCATGAACATCCTGTTCGGCGCCATCCTCGCCGTCGACAACACCGCGCTCTGCCTGGTCGCGGCCACGACGACGCTGACGCTGGTCGGCCTCGCGGCGATCTACCGGCCGCTGGTCGTGGAGTGCTTCAATCCCGGCTTCCTGGCCGCGATGGGCGTCCGCGGCGCTCTTTATCACTATCTCTTCCTGGCGCTGGCGGTGCTGAACATGGTGGCGGCGTTCCAGGCGCTGGGCACCCTGATGGCGCTCGGCCTGATGCTGTTGCCGGCGGTCGCGGCCTCGTTCTGGACCCGCGAGGTCTGGTCGATGACGGCAATCGCCATGCCCATGGCCTTCTTCTCGGCCGCGATCGGACTCCTGGTGTCGTTCCACGCCGGGCTGCCGTCGGGGCCGGTGATCGTGCTGGTCGCGAGCCTGTTCTTCCTGGGCTCGCTATTGCTAGGGTCGCGCGCGTCGGTGCGCGCAAGGTTGTCGCACGCGGCCCATCTTCGCGGCTAATCTCACCCCCATGTCTCTCAGCAGCAACGTCGCGGTCGCATTGGCGGCCTTCGCGATCGGCGCCGCCTTCGGCGCGCTCGCGCGCTGGTCGGGCTTCTGCCTGCGCGGCGCTGTCGAGGATGCGCTCACCCACCCGCAGGCGCCGAGGCTCCGAAGCTTCCTGCTCGCCATGATCGTTGCGTTCGTGACGACGCAGGCGCTCGTGCTGAGCGGCCATCTCGATCTCTCCAAGGCCGTCGTCCTGCCGCAGAGTCTGTTCTGGGGCGGTGCGCTTCTCGGCGGCGCCTTGTTCGGCGTCGGCATGGTGCTGACCGGAGGCTGTGGCACGCGACTCCTGGTGCTGGCGGCGGGCGGCAATCTCAGGTCGGTCGTGTCGTTCCTGGTCTTCGCGCTCGTGGCCTACGCCACCATCCGGGGCATCCTGGCGCCGGCCCGCAGTTTCCTCATGGCGGAAAGCTCGGTCACCCTTGGCCAACAGACCTTGCCGCTTATCGTTGGCGTGATCTTCGCGGTGGTGGCGTTCGGGATGGCGTTCTGGCGCCGGGTGCCGGCGCGATACCTCGTGGCGGGCGCGTTGATCGGCCTGCTGGTGCCGGCAGGCTATCTCGTGACCACGATTCTGGGTGGCGATGAATTCGAGCCGTCGACCGTCGAAAGCATCAATGTCACGCGCGCCGGCGGCGAGTCGCTGGTCTATCTCCTGATCTGGACCGGCGCGAAGATCAATTTCGGTATCGCGTTCGTGGGCGGCATCCTGGTCGGCGCCGCCGTGGTCGCGGTGGCGCAGGGCGAGTTCAAGTTGGCGGGCTTCGAACGGCCGGCCGATATGTTGAGCTACGCGCTCGGCGCGGCACTGATGGGCGTGGGCGGCGTGCTGGCGCTCGGCTGCACCATCGGCAACGGTTTGACCGGGGTGGCGTCGCTAGCGCCTACCTCGTTCATTGCGGTGCCGGCGATGGTGCTCGCGGCCGCCGCGACGATGAAATGGCGCTGGAGGAAACAGGCATGAGCAATTCACCGGTTGCAGGCGTGGCGCTGAAGACCATCACGGCCAACGGGATCCATATGCGCTACGCCGAAGCCGGCAGCGGGCCGCTGGTGCTGTTCTGCCATGGCTGGCCGGAGAGCTGGTATTCCTGGCGGCATCAACTGACGGGCGTCAGTGCGGCCGGCTTCCGCTGCGTGGCGCCCGACATGCGTGGCTACGGCGGCACCGAAGCGCCGGAGCCGATCGATCAGTACACGCTGCTGCAGATCGTTGGCGACATGGCCGAACTCACCAAGGCGCTGGGCGAAAGCAAGGCGGTCATCGTGGGTCACGACTGGGGCGCGCCGGTCGCCTGGCATGCCGCCCTCTGGCGGCCCGATCTCTTTCCGGCCGTTTGCGCGATGAGTGTGCCTTATTCGCCGCCGGGCTACGTCGATATCCTGACCGCGCTCGACAAACTCGGCATCCACGACTTCTACCTGCAATACTTCCAGAAGCCCGGCGTGCCCGAGGGCGAGCTGCAGGCCGACATCAAGGGCGCGCTGCGCCGGATCTACTTCACCGCGAGCGGCGACCACACCGAGAAGGGCAAGGGTTTCGCCCGGCTCACGACCGGCACCTTGCTCGGCAACACCGTCGATCCATCTGTATTGCCGGCGTGGCTGCGGCCGGAGGATCTCGACTATTACGCGCAGGAGTTCTCGCGCACCGGCTTTCGCGGCGGGCTCAACTGGTATCGCAATCTGCGGCGCAATTGGGAACAGGCGGCGCCCTGGCGTGGCCAGCCGATCCGCCAGCCCTCGCTCTTCATCGCCGGCAGCCGCGACGGTGTCTTGAAGTTTCCTGCCGCACAGAGCCAGCTCGACGCCTATCCCAAGACCCTGCCCGGCCTGCGCGGCAGCCACATCCTCGACGGTGCCGGCCACTGGGTGCAGCAGGAGCGGCCGGACGAGGTGAACCGGCTTCTGATCGAGTTCCTGAAGGCGCTTTAGCTACCGTTTGGTGTCATCCCGAACGGAGTGAGGGATCCTTAGCGATGCTTGCCAAGGATCCCTCACTGCGTTCGGGATGACACCTCAAGCGTAACTACTTCTTCTCTTCGAACTTGAGCGCGGCGCCGTTCATGCAATAGCGCTGGCCGGTTGGCCGCGGACCGTCGGGGAAGACGTGGCCGAGATGGCCGCCGCATTTGGCGCAATGCGCCTCGACGCGGGTCATGAAATGGCTCTTGTCGATCGAAGTGCCGACCGCCTCGGGCATCGGCGCCCAGAAGGAAGGCCATCCCGAGCCGCTTTCGTACTTGGTCGAGGAGTCGAACAACGGCTCGCCACAGCCGGCGCAGCGGAAGACGCCGGTGCGCTTCTCGTTGTTCAACGGGCTGGTGAAGGGCCGCTCGGTGCCGTGCTCGCGCAGCACGTGATGCTGCAGCGGATCGAGTTCCTGGCGCCATTCGGCATCGCTTTTGTCGCTGGGGGTCTTGTCACTCATGATGTCCTCCGATGTGGCGATGATCCCGCCTCAGACAAGCCCGCGCAACTCGGCGGTCGCAACCGAGAGCATGGCAAGATCGAGCTGGCCCGCCGTGCCGAGTTCCTCCCGCAGCCGGTCGACGCGCTCGAGCGCGAGCTTGCGGCTCTCGCTCCAGCGCGCCAGCACTGCTTCGGGATCGCCGGCGCCTTGCGGGCCCGCTGCGCGCAAAGCCGAGTTCAACAGGTCGGCATGCAACGCGGCCAGGTCGTCGAGCACGGCGAGCGCTGCTTGCGAGGGCCACTGCCCCTCGCGCGGCAGCTTCTGCGCGCCGTTGCCGAGTGCCGCCAGCGACAGGCGCTCGCCCAGTCGGAAGTAGAGGCGCGCGGCCTCCTCGATGCTGCAGCCATTGGCGCGCGCCGCCTGCACCAAGTCGCCCGCCGATGCCAGGGTGTCGAGTGCCGCCGCGCGATGGGCGACCGAAGGCGGCGCCCCCAGCGCCTCGAAGGCCGCGGCCCGCTCGTTCAGCGCGGCACTTTCTGCCGGTCCGATCAGCGCTTCCGGCAGGTCGCCCAGCGCCGCTACGGCCGAGCCGAGGAGGTCGGTCGCGGCCATCGTGTCGAGCGGCTGCGGCAGACGGCGCAAGGTCCACTGTACGGTGCGGGTCAGGAAGCGTTGCGAGGCCACCAGCATGCGCGTCTGCGCCTCTGCTTTCAGCGTCTCGTCGAGCGCCTCGACCTCGGTCCAGAGGTCGCGCAGCTTCCAGGCGTCGCGCACCACGGCGAAGGCACGGGCGATGGCATCGCCCGTGGCGCCGGTGCGCTGGGCGACGTTCCGCACGAAGGTAGGACCGCAGCGATTGACCAGCGAATTCACGACCTGCAGCGTCACGATCTCGCGCCGCAGCCGGTGGTCGCGGATCACGTCGGCGAAGCGCTGCTGTAGCGTCGTCGGGAAATAGCGCAGCAGCTCGCCGACCAGCAGCAGATCGTCCGGCAGATCCGAGTCGAGGATCTGGTCGGTGAGGTCGATCTTGGCGTAGGCCAGCAGCACCGAGAGCTCGGGCCGCGTGAGGTATTGCCGGTTTTGTCCGCGCGTGCGCATGGCGGCTGAATCGGGCAGGAACTCGACCGTGCGGTCGAGCCGGCCCTGCCGCTCGACGGGTCGTTCCAGCGCCTGCATGAAGCGCTCGAGCCGGTCGTGCTCTTCGCCGGCCTGGGCCACGGCGACGCTGATCGCCTGGCTCTGCTGATAGTTGTTCCGGAGCACGAGGGTCGCGATCTCCTCGGTCATGGCGAACAGCAGGGGATCGCGATCGAGTGTGACGAGCTCGCCGCGCTCGATCGCCGCGCCGGTCGCGATCTTGATGTTCACCTCGTGGTCGGATGTGTCGACGCCCGCCGAGTTGTCGAGCGCGTCGGTATTGATTCGGCGGCCAGCCAGCGCCGCCTCGATGCGGCCGCGCTGGGTGAAGCCGAGATTGGCGCCCTCGCCTACAACACGCGCCCGCACATCGGCGGCATTGATGCGCAGCGCGTCATTGGTACGGTCGCCCGCGTCGGCGTTGGTCTCGGCCGAGGCCTTCACGTAGGTGCCGATGCCGCCGAAATAGAGAAGATCGACCGGCGCTTTCAGGATCGCGCGCATCAGGTCGAGCGGCGTCACCGTCGTTTGCTCGATGCCCAGCACGGTGCGCGCCTCGTCACTGAGCGCGATCGACTTGGCGTTTCGATCGTAGATGCCGCCGCCCGGCGACATCAGCGCTTTTTCGTAATCCATCCACGACGAACGCGGCAGGTCGAACAGCCGTTTGCGTTCGGCCCAGCTCACCGCCGGATCGGGTGCGGGATCGACGAAGATGTGGCGATGGTCGAAGGCGCCGACCAGCCTGGTCTGCTGCGACAGCAACATGCCGTTGCCGAACACGTCGCCCGACATGTCGCCGACGCCCACAGCCGTGAAGGGCGTGCGCTGGATATCGGTGCCGAGCTCGCGGAAGTGCCGCTTCACCGATTCCCAGGCGCCGCGGGCGGTAATGCCCATCTTCTTGTGGTCGTAACCGGCCGAGCCGCCGGAAGCGAAAGCGTCGTCGAGCCAGAAGCCGTAGTCGCGCGCCAGCGCGTTGGCGATGTCGGAGAAGGTGGCCGTGCCCTTGTCAGCCGCCACCACGAGATAGGGATCGTTGCCGTCGTGCCGTACCACGTCGGCTGGTGTCGTGATCGCGTTGCCGGCGTAGTTGTCGGTGATGTCGAGCAACCCGCGGACCAGCGTCTGGTAGCAATAGATGCCCTCGGCCTGGATCTGCTCACGCGTGCCTCCGATGGGTGGGCGCTTCACATAGAAACCGCCCTTGGAGCCCGTGGGCACGATCACGGCGTTTTTGACGACCTGGGTCTTCATCAGGCCCAGGATCTCGGTCCGGAAATCCTCGCGCCGGTCGGACCAACGAATGCCGCCGCGCGCCACGCGGCCGCCGCGCATATGGATGCCCTCCATGCGCGGGCTATAGACGAAGATCTCCACCATCGGCCGCGGTGCGGGCAGATCGTCGATGGTACGGCTGTCGACCTTGAAGGAGATCCATTCCTTCGGTGCACCCGATGCGTCCTTCTGCCAGTAGTTGGTACGCAGGCTGCAGTGCACGGCGTTGAGGAAGCGCCGCAGGATGCGGTCCTCGTCGAGGGTCGAGACATAGTCGAGCGCATTGGAGAGCGCGCCTTCGATTGCCTCCAGGCGTCCCTTGCGCTCGTCCGCGTCAGGTCCACCCAGCGCCGGATCGAAGCGGGCGATGAAGAGATCGACCATGCCGCGCGCGATCGCGGGATAGGCGACCAGCGCGCGTTCCATGTAGTCCTGGCTGAAGGCGACGCCGGCCTGGCGCAGATATTTGGCGTAGGCGCGCAACAGCGCCACCTCGCGCCAGGCCAGCCCCGCGCACAGCACCAGCTTGTTCAGCCCGTCGTTCTCCAGCGTGCCCGCCCAGAGATGGTCGATTGTCTCGGCGAAGCGCGGCCCGACGGCATCGAGATCGACTGCCGATTTGTCGGCCGTTTCGACGCTCAGCACCTGTAGCGCAACGCCGTCGCTCTTGTCGTCGGCGCGCAGCAGGAACGGCGATTCGCTCAACACCCGCAGGCCAAGGTTCTCGGCCAACGGCAGGATGTCGGAGAGCGCAACCGCCTCCTTGGGATGGAAGAGTCGTACGGCGAAGCGGTGCGGCGGCGAGCCGGGCTCGCGGCTGAGGCGCACGCCCAACGACGTGCCGCCGAGTGCCGCCTGCAACGGTTCGAGATCGGCCATGGCCTGGTCGGCGTCGAAGCTGTCGCGATAGACCGACGGAAAGTAGCTGCGCCAATTGCGGGCCGCGGCGCGACCTTCGGCTTCTCCGAACCTTGTCTGCAGGGAGGACCGCAGCCGGTCGTTCCACGAGGTTGCGGCGTCCGCCAGCGTCTGCTCGAGCGCGCCGAGATCGGGTGTGGGCGCGTCGGGCCGGTCGAGCTTCAGCGTATAGAGCGCGCGGGCGAGTGCCGACTCATCGCTGCTCAAGCCCGCGACAGACGTCACCTTGCCGCGCCAAGCGGCCTCCAGAAGACGGCTGAAACGATCGCTCAAGGTCGCATCGAAACGCTCGCGCGGGGCGAAGACCAGGCATGTTGCGAACCGGCCCACGGGATCGCGGCGCGCGAACAAGGCGACGCGGCGGCGTTCCTGCAGCTGCAAGATGCCGAGCGCGTGGTTGTAGAGCGTGTCGTCGTCGATCTGGAACAGCTCGTCGCGCGGATAGGCGTCGAGGATCGCCAGCAGTGCCTTGCCGTCGTGGCTGTTGGGATCGAGGCCGGCGCGCTTCACGACGCTGTCGACGCGGCCGCGCAGCAACGGCACTTCGCGCACCATGGCGTGATAGGCGGTCGAGGTGAAGAGGCCCACCAGACGTCGCTCACCGGTGATGCGGCCGTCGGCATCGTGGGTCTTCACGATGACGCAATCCATCGGCCCGCTGCGATGGACCAGCGACGGCCGGTCGGTCTTCACGATCATCAGCGGCTGGCGGCCGCGGGCGAAGCGCGACATCGGTTCGCCACCGCCCAGACCGCTTTCGAACAAGCGCACCTCGTCGCGGCGCAGGATCCCGAGCGCGGAGCCCGGGATCAGCTCGTAGCGAAGGCCGCCCGCGTAGCTGGGATCCTCGACATAGCGGTAGCGGCGATGGCCGAGGAAGGTGAAGTGGTTCGACTCGAGCCAGCACAGGAACTCCTCCTGCTCGGCAAGCTCGGTGCCGTGACCCGCCATCAGGTCCTCGAGCGCGTCGAGGCAGGCCTGGCGCATCGGGCGCCAGTCCTCGACGGCCATCCGCACTTCGCCCAGCACGCGGCTCAGCGTCGCGGCGAGATCGTCGAGCTGCCCGCGGTCGGCCTGGCGGTCGATCTCGATATGCATCATCGATTCCGCGCGCGCCCGCTGCCCGACCTCGCCGGTCACATCCACCAGGTCGCCATCAAGATCGCGTCGCGCCGCCATCACAGGGTGGGCGAGCAGATGAACGGCGATCTCACGACGATTAAGTTCATTGGTGATCGAGTCGACCAGGAACGGCATGTCGTCGTTGACGATCTGCACGATCGTGTGCCGGCTTTCGAAACCGTGGTCGGCCATCGACGGATTGAAGACCCGGACCTTGGCGACGCCAGGCAATCGGCGCCGCGCGAAGGCGAGCAAGCAGGCCGCGGCGGCGGCTCGCTGCTCCACCGGCGCTGCCCCGAGATCCCGGTCGGCGACTCGCTGGTAGAGCCGGTGGGTAAATTGCGCCGTCTCCTCGCTTCCGGAGGATGCCGCTGCGGCGGCACAGATGGCCTCGAGCTCGTGAATCCGCGGTGCGAAGACTGTCGCCATGGGCTCTGCCTCAACTTTCCAACGCCCGCGAATGGTACGCCGCACTATGACGATCTGACGACGAAGAGTTGATGATGGCGGAAGTGCCCACCGCGTCGGCCCTTTCGACCAGTGCCCCGACGACGGCTGGCCGAATCGCTGAGCTTTCTGTTTGAGCGCCAAAGATTCCGCGGGAAAGCGCGTTTTGTTCTCTTTGGATGCTGCAACTGCGAAGGTTTTATCCCGAGCCGGGAGACAAAATTTGAAAGGTCATTTATTTAGCCAATAACAATGAGATAACCCCGAATTCCTCAGATTCACAATTGGCGTATAAATTTGCCGATGACAGCCCCGCCGGCCTGCGTATCATCAACCGGTAGTGGGGGCGGAAAAACCGGTCCCAAGATGTAGGTATCTTCCACAAACTGTTTTATCCACAGATGTGGACAAGAAGAAAAAGGGGACCGCAAGTGTTTGATGTCGTTCAAGTTCGAAGCGGCGCGCGCGTTGTTACCGACTCTGCCCGGGACGCCCGCCTGACGGCCTTCGGCAAGGCTACACTCACCGACCGGTACCTCCTCCCGGGCGAAAGCTATCAGGAGATGTTTGCTCGTGTCGCCTCGGCCTACGCCGATGACGATGCGCATGCCCAGCGTCTCTACGACTATATCAGCGATCTCTGGTTCATGCCGGCGACCCCCGTGCTCAGCAACGGCGGCACGCAGCGTGGCTTGCCGATCTCCTGCTTCCTGAACGAGGCGAACGACTCGCTCGAAGGCATCGTGGGCCTGTGGAACGAGAACGTCTGGCTGGCAGCGCGCGGCGGCGGCATCGGCTCCTACTGGGGCAACCTGCGCTCGATCGGCGAGAAGGTCGGCATGAACGGCAAGACCTCCGGTGTCGTGCCCTTCATCCGGGTGATGGATTCGCTGACGCTCGCGATCTCCCAGGGCTCGCTGCGGCGCGGTTCGGCCGCGGTCTATCTGCCGGTCAGCCATCCCGAGATCGAGGAGTTCATCGAGATCCGCCGGCCCACCGGCGGCGATCCCAACCGCAAGGCGCTGAATCTCCATCACGGCCTCCTGGTCTCCGACGCCTTCATGCGCGCGGTCGAGAACGACGAAGAATGGGCGCTCACCAGCCCGAAGGACGGCGCGGTCCAGCGCAAGATCTCGGCGCGGCACCTCTGGATCCGCATCCTGACGGCGCGCATCGAGACCGGCGAACCCTACCTGATCTTCGTCGATCACGTGAACAAGGCGCGGCCCGAGCATCACAAGCTCGCGGGCCTGGAGATCAAGACCTCCAACCTCTGCAGCGAGATCACGCTGCCGACCGGCGTCGACCGTGACGGCAAGCAGCGCACCGCCGTGTGCTGCCTCTCCTCGCTCAATCTCGAGACCTATCTCGAATGGCATGAGCATCCGACCTTCATCGAGGACGTGATGCGCTTCCTCGACAACGTGCTGCAAAGCTTCATCGACAACGCCGGCAGCGATTTCGCCCGCGCCACCTACGCTGCCATGCGCGAGCGTTCGGTGGGCCTTGGCGTCATGGGCTTCCACTCCTTCCTGCAGCAGAACAACATCCCGATCGAAGCGGTGATGGCGAAGGTGTGGAACAAGAAGATGTTCAAGCACATCCGCAACCAGTGCGACCTTGCCTCGACAACGCTCGCCAAGGAGCGTGGCGCCTGCCCGGATGCGGCCGACTTCGGCATAGAGGAGCGCTTCTCGCACAAGCTTGCGATCGCGCCCACAGCCTCGATCTCGATCATCTGCGGCGGCGCCTCACCCGGCATCGAGCCGTCGGCGGCCAACGTCTACAACCACAAGACCCTTTCGGGCTCGTTCGTAGTGCGCAACCCGTACCTCGAGAAGGTGCTGATCGAGAAGGGCAGGAACGACGACGACACCTGGACCTCGATCACCACCAGCCAGGGTTCGGTGCAGCATCTCGACTGCCTCGACGATCACGAGAAGGCGGTGTTCAAGACGGCCTTCGAGATCGACCAGCGCTGGCTCGTCGAGCATGCGGCCGACCGCGCGCCGTTCATCTGCCAGAGCCAGTCGCTGAACCTCTTCCTGCCGGCGAACGTGCACAAGCGCGACCTGCATCAGATCCATCTGATGGCCTGGAAGCGCGGCGTGAAGAGCCTTTATTACTGCCGCTCGCTCTCCATCCAGCGCGCCGAGACGGTATCGAACGACGCCGTCGTGATCGGCGATCAAGCCCTTTCAGCCCCTAACCTCGGCGCCCCCATGCCTCCGCCGGCCGGCGACCAGCCGGTCGGCGAGGCCAACAACTACGAGGAATGCCTGAGCTGCCAATAACTCTCCGCTGCTGACGGGCTGCCGCCCGGCAGCCCCTCCATCGCCTTCAGCCGAGATTGTCCCGCCCATGTCCCTGCTCGACGCCAAGCCGATCTACAAGCCGTTCCACTATCCCTGGGCCTACGACGCCTGGCTGATGCAGCAGCGCATCCACTGGCTGCCCGAGGAAGTGCCGCTGGCCGACGACGTCAAGGACTGGCGCAACAAGCTCACCGACAGCGAGCGGCACCTGCTGACGCAGATCTTCCGCTTCTTCACCCAGGCCGATGTCGAGGTGAACAACTGCTACATGCGGGCCTACAGCCGCGTCTTCAAGCCGACCGAGGTGCAGATGATGCTGGCCGCCTTCTCCGCCATGGAGACGGTGCATGTCGCGGCCTACAGCCACCTGCTCGACACGATCGGCATGCCCGAGACCGAGTACTCGGCCTTCCTCCACGTCAAGGAGATGAAGGACAAGTACGACTACATGCAGGGCTTCACCGTCGATTCCAAGGCCGGCATTGCCAAGACGCTGGCGGTGTTCGGCGCCTTCACCGAAGGCCTGCAGCTCTTCGCCTCGTTCGCCATGCTGATGAACTTCCCGCGCTTCAACAAGATGAAGGGCATGGGCCAGATCATCTCGTGGTCGGTGCGCGACGAGACGCTGCACTGCAACTCGATCATTCGTCTCTTCCGCACCTTCATCCAGGAGAACCCGGAGGTCTGGACCGAGGCGCTGCAGCGCGAGATCTACGTCGCCTGCTCGACCATCGTCGATCACGAGGATGCCTTCATCGATCTCGCCTTCGAACTCGATGGCATCGAGGGCATGACCGCGACTGACGTGAAGCGCTACATCCGCTTCATCGCCGACCGCCGCCTGACGCAGCTCGGCCTGCAGCCCATCTACCGCAAGGACGCGAAGAACCCGCTGCCGTGGATGGACCAGATGCTGAATGCCATCGAGCACACCAACTTCTTCGAGAACCGCGCCACCGAATACTCCAAGGCATCTACCCGCGGCACGTGGGAAGAGGCGTTCGGCTAGGGTAGGTACAGCCGGGCACGCCGCGGATAGCGTGCTTGACTTGAAGCGCGGTTCAACACGTAGAGAGCCTCCATCAAACGATCCGTGATGGATCGGGGATGGATGGCTCTGACGAGAATCGGCCTTTTCCCGAAGCGATTTGAAATTCGCCGTGATGTCGCCGTCCCGATGTCCGCCGGGTCGGTGACGGGCGCTGCCTCTTGCAGGCCGGTAAATTCGACGACGTACCCGCGAAGGAGAAGAAGCGATGAGTCTCGGCATGTATGCGGCCTCGGTGCCGGTCTTCCAGCGCCAGCTCAAGGCGCTGGGCAACGTGCTCGACAAGGCGGTGCCTTACGCCGCCGCAAAGAAGATTCCGGAGGCCGTTCTGCTGCAGACGCGGCTTTTCCCGGACATGTTCCCGCTGGTGCGCCAGGTGCAGGTCGCTGCGGATTTCGCCAAGAACGCCCCGGCCCTGCTGGCGGGCGTCACGCCGCCGAAGATCGACGACAACGAGGCCTCGCTCGCCGACTGCCGGGCGCGCATCGACCGGACCCTGGCTTACGTCGCGGAGTTCAAACGCGACCAGGTCGACGGCAGCGAAGGCCGTGAGATCACGCTCACGATCGGCGGCAACCCGAGGGCATTCAAGGGCGAAACCTATTTGTTGCACTTCGCCGTGCCGAACTTCTATTTCCACTGCACGACCGCCTACGCGATCCTGCGCCATGTCGGCCTCGAGATCGGCAAACGCGACTTCATCGGCACGCTGTAGCGTCACGACTTTATGGCGGCTCCCTTGCCGTGCCTGGAGGCCGCGCCTACATCGGACTGAGACGATGTCGGCGGGAGCAAGGGATTTGATCGGACTTTCCATTGGGCAGGTCGCGCGGCATGCCGGCGTTCGCCCCTCTGCCATTCGCTATTACGAATCCGAGGGCCTGATCCCCAAGGTCGCGAGACGTGGAAACCGCCGGGTCTACGACACGGACATCCTGGGCCATCTGCTCTTCGTCCGCCTCGCCCTGCGGTCGGGATTTCGGATCGGCGAGATCAAAAGCATGGTTCGCGGCATGACGGTCGCGAGCAAACCCGGCGAGCGGTGGCGTGCCGTTGCCGGCAAGAAACTCGAGCAGCTCGACCGCGACATAGCTTTGCTTCAATCGAAGAAGAAGCTCCTCCATTCGCTCGTCCAATGCCACTGCCCCAGCCTGGCGCACTTCGCGCACACCTATTCGCGAGGCCGCCACTAGGCGGCGGCGTTGGCAGGCGAGGCTGCGGCTGGTCGAGGGAGGAGGGTGGCGGCAATGATCGCGGCGCCCAGCCCCATCGTCAGCGAGGTGAGGTAGAGCCATCGGTAGCTGGCGAAGGCGTCGAACAGCCATCCGCCCAGCAACGGACCGGTTGCCATCCCGAGACTTGCCACCAGCGAAATCGCGCCGAAGGTCGTGCCCATCGTTCGGGCGCCGAAATACTCGCGCACCAGCACCGCGTAGAGCGGCATCACGCCGCCATAGGCGATGCCGAACACGACCGAGAGGGCGTAGAACTCGCCGAGCCGATCGACCAGCAAGTACGTTCCTGCGGCGAGTGCCTGAACCAGCAAGCCGCTGGCGAGGACGAGCCGTACACCCAGCGCATCGGCCAGGAGTCCGAGGCCGATCCGACCGCCCAGTCCGGACAGGCCGGCCACGCCGTAGACGGTGACGGCGGCCATCGGTGGCACGCCGCAGATCATCGCATAGCTCACCATATGAAAGATGGGGCCGGAGTGCGCGACGCAGCAGGCAAAGTGCGTCGCGGCCAGGGTCAAGAAGAGGGGCGTGCGAAACGCCTGCCATGCCGTCATCGGCGGGGTCGATTCGGCCGCTGAGCGCGAGGCAGCGATGTCAGGGCCCCGGTCTGGACGGACCGCGAGCAACCCTGCAGGCAACAACAGCGCCCACGCTCCGAAGCCGAGGATCGCGAGGGCCGTGCGCCAGTCATAGGCGGTGATCAGCCATCGCGCGATGGGTGCGACGGTCAGCGACGCCATCGCCATGCCCGCCGAAACGAGCGAGACCGCCAGGCTGCGGTGTTGCTCGAACCACGCTGTCACCGCGGCGATCATCGGCGTGTACTGGCTGCCCGCAGCTACGCCAACGATAACGCCGAACAGAAGCTGGAACTGCAGCAGCGTCGTGGCATGGCTGGCGGCGATCAACCCGATCCCGAGCAACACCGCGCCGCCGAGGACGACCGGCCGCGTGCCCAAACGGTCGGACAGCGCGCCACACGCCAGTGCCGAGATCCCCATGCAGATGAAATTGAGCGTGGCGGTGGCCGAAATGCCCGAGCGCGTCCATCCGGTCTCGATCGACATCGGCTGCAGGAACACCGCCAGGGAGAACATGGTCCCGATGCCGACGCAGCTCATCACCATGCCCGCGCCAACGACGATCCAGCCGTAGGAGATTTTCATCATGCCACCTCGAGACTGGCTTCGAGATCTTCCGATCACATCGACCTCTCGTAGCTCTTCAAGCGCGCTTCAAATCAAGAGGTCGACGAAGCGTTTGACTTGAAGCGCACCTCAACACCTACGCTTCGAGAGATGCGCGGCGATGCGCGCTCTCGGAGGCCCAATGGGAACGTTTGCGGAGGCGACAGCGGTCGCGCGAGACGGCACCGGCTATTCTGCTGTCATCGATCCCGAGTGGTTCATCTGGGGCCCGTTCGGCGGATATCTGGCGGCGATGGCGTTGCGGGCCATGGCGGCGCACACCCGGCAGCGGCGGCTGGCCACTTTTAGCTGTCAGTACCTCAATGTGGGTGGAGCGGGCGCCGTCAGGCTCGAGGTCGAGACCCGCAAGTCCGGGCGGCGCGCGGAGTGTCTGCGGGTCTGCATGTTCCAGGCGGGCAAGCCCCTCATCGAAGCGCAGTCGTGGATCATTGCCGACGATCTTTCAGGACTGGAACATGACCATGCCCGGAAGCCACAGGTTCTGGATCCGTTGGCCCTGCCGAGCTGGGACGGCTCAGGCGAGGGCGACGAATCGCGAAGCCCGATCTGGCGGCACATCGAGCGCAGACCGACTGGCCGGTTCAAACACGACGGTTGTGCGTCTCCGACTCCTCAGTGGTCTTGCTGGCTGCGGCTCTCTGAAGCCCTGCCGGAAGAAGACGTCGTCCTGCAGGCGGCCAGGGCCGTCCTTTGGATGGATGTGGCGCCGTGGAATGCAGCTCTTGCCCGCCATGGATGGCCGACCACGCATATCGCTCCGACCCTGGACCTGACCGTTCAGTTCCAGCCGCAACTTTACGGGCCCGACGCCCTTCAATCCGATTGGCTGCTGGTCGAGACGGAGAGCCCGTCTGCGGCCGCCGGGATGTTCGGCGCGCACAGCATGCTCTGGTCGAAGGAAGGCGAGCTGGTCGCCGTCGGCGCGGCGCAGGGCCTCTGCGTTCCCAACGATCGATATGAGGCGCAACGGTCGTGTGCTCGACGTCCGCTATCGGCGACGTGACGCCGGACGGCGCCTGGCGCCGTTGCTTGCGCACTTCGCTTCTGACCGTGCGCATCTGGCGCGAACGCCATCGGGCGCGCAAGCAACTGGCGTCGGTCGACGCGCGGAGCCTGCGCGACCTCGGAATCGATCCTGTGCTCGTTGACTACGAGCTTACGCAACCGTGTTGGCGGCCGCTGCGCGATTGGCGGTCCTGATAGTGCCCGGGCGTTTCACGCCCAGCCGCCGGCGTGCGGCAGGACGTGGCCAGTGATGAAGCCCGCGCCCTCGGAGCAGAGGAAGCAGATCGCGGCGCCAAGCTCGGCGCTCTTGCCCAGCCGGCCGAGCGGGATCTGCGCCGTCATCTTGGCCATCGCCTCCTGGTTGGCGAGCAGGGCCGGCGGGAAGTAGTCAGGATTCTCGACATAGTTCGAACCGACCGCGTTCACGGTGATGCCGTCGCGTCCCAGTTCC
>Ga0081455_10002465_pt1 | contig 22015 bp, 20 predicted proteins | sample TabmetS3T2R1_FD_70207 | JGI IMG/M metagenome (GOLD analysis project Ga0081455, IMG submission 70207) | Tabebuia heterophylla rhizosphere microbial communities from the University of Puerto Rico - S3T2R1 | ecosystem: Host-associated > Plants > Roots > Rhizosphere ...
GAGGAGGACGTGGCGCTCATGGCCGAGCTCGGCCTGAACGCCTACCGCTTCTCGGTCTCGTGGCCCCGCATCCAGCCGGAGGGCTCCGGCCCGCCCAACGCCGAGGGCCTGGACCACTACCGCCGGCTCGTCGACGCGCTGAACCGCCGCGGGATCTCGCCCGTGCTCACGCTGTATCACTGGGACCTGCCGCAGGCGCTCGAGGACGCGGGCGGCTGGCCGAACCGCGATACCGCCGAGCGCTTCGCCGAGTACACCGGGATCGTCCATGAGGCGCTCGGGGGCGAGGTCGGCACGTGGCTCACGCTGAACGAGCCCTGGTGCTCGGCCTGGCTCGGGTACGGCTCGGGCGTGCACGCGCCGGGCGGGACCGACGACCGGCTCGCGCTCGAGGCCTCGCACCATCTCCTGCTGGCGCACGGCCTGGCGCTCGACGCGCTGGCGGGCGCCGAAGAGGCGGGCATCGCGATCAACCCGCAGCCGGCCGTCCCGGCGACCGGGTCCGAGGCGGACGCGAGGGCGGCCCGCCTGGCGGACCGGCACATGGTGGGCCTGTTCCTCGACCCGCTGTTCGGGCGGGGCTACCCGCCGGACCTCGTCGAGCACTACCGCGGCGTGAGCGACTTCGGGTTCGTTCGGGACGGGGACCTCGAGACGATCGCTCGTCCGTTCGACGTGCTGGGCGTCAACTACTACCGCGTGCACACCGTCGCGGCCGCGCCGCCGGCGGATCGCCCCGCCGGCGAGCTGCCGGGCGCGCTCGGGGCGTGGTCGTTCGCGCCGGACGGCGTCCCGGTGACGGCGATGGGATGGCCGATCGAGCCGCACGGCCTGACCGACCTCCTGATCCGTATGCATCGCGACTACGCGCCGAGGCGGATCGTCGTGTCGGAGAACGGGGCCGCCTTCGACGACGCGCCGCACGACGACGGCGGCGTGCACGATCCCGACCGGATCGCGTACCTGGACGCGCACGTCGCCGCCGCACGCGAGGCGATCGCCCGGGGCGTGCCGCTGGACGGTTACCTCGTGTGGTCGCTGCTGGACAACTTCGAGTGGGCGTTGGGGTACCAGGAGCGGTTCGGAGTGGTGTTCGTCGACTACCCGACGCAGCGACGCATCCCCAAGGACAGCGCGCGCTGGCTGTCCGAGCTCGTCAGCTCTGTGTGAGCGCTTCCAGTTCTCCACTTGACTCGCAGGAGCGCACAAACATAGGGTGAGAGCGCTTCCAACGCCGGAGGGGGCGGAGTGGCGCGGACGCTCGACGAGTTGGCGGCCCTGAGCGGGGTCTCGCGCGCGACGGTCTCGCGGGTCATCAACGGCGGACCGGTGGCCGAGGAGACCCGTCGCAGGGTCACGGAGGTCCTGGAGCGCACGAAGTTCCGTCCCAACGCCGCCGCCCGAACCCTTGCGTCCGGACGCTCGGGCGTGGCCGGCGTCGTGATCCACCTGTCGCCGCCCCTGCTCTTCGGGGATCCGTACTTCTCGAGCCTGCTGCAGGGCGTCACCGACGCGCTCTCGGAGCAGGCGGCCGGGATGATGCTCTGGCTCGGCAACCGGTCGAAGGAGGAGACGCTCGACCAGATCCTGTGGATGGGCCTGCTCGACGGCGTGATCGTCACGGCGCACCAGCTGGACGATCCGCTCGTGGACGGCCTGCTCGCGTCCGAGCTCCCGACGGTGCTGATCGGTCATCGACGGGCCGACCGGACGTCGAGCTACGTGGACGTCGACAACGTCGAGGCCGCCGACCTGATGACCACGCACCTCGTGCGGCTGGGCCGGCGCCGGATCGGCCACATCACCGGCCGGCGCGGAACGGTTGCGGCGGAAGACCGGATCGCCGGCTACGAGCGCGCGATGACGCGCGCCGGGCTCGCGACCGACGGCCTGATCTTCGAGGGCGCGTTCGACCGTGCGTCCGGTTCGGGCGCGACGGAGCTGATCGATCGCGGGGCGGACGCGATCTTCTGCGCGAACGACGCCAGCGCCGCCGGGGCGCTGGACGCGATCAAGGCGCGCGGGCTGTCGGTGCCCGGGGACGTCGCGCTGGCGGGGTTCGACGACCTCGCGTTCGCGGCCGAGCTCGATCCGCCGCTCACGACGATCCGCCAGGGCGTGCAGCAGCAGGGCGTCGAGGCGGCGCACACGCTCTTCCACCTGCTGCGCGATCCGGGCTCGGGTCCGCGGCGCGTGATCCTGCCTACCGAGCTGGTGATCCGCCGATCCACGGTCGGGGGGACGCGCACGGGCATGAGCGATGCCTCGGCCGGAAACACGGGTCGGAGCGTATGAAAGGGATGGACGCGGCGGTGCGGTTCGGGACACCGTTCGACCAGGGAAAGGAGGGGACAGACGTGCGAGGACGCGGGGCTCCCGTCAGGCGCGCGCACCCGAGACCGATTCGCCCAAGCGGAACGAGGGAGGGACAATGAACCGAGTCGAACGAGAGGGGGCTGCGTGATGCGGCGACTGAAGTGGATCGTCCCCTTCGCCGTGCTCGTGCTGATCGCTGCGGCATGCTCGAGCGACGACGACGGAGGCGGAGGTGGGGGCGGTGGTGGAACCGGTCCCGCCCTGGAGGAGAACACCGGGACCGTGAACGTCCTGAACGCGATGGAGCCGAACGAGGCCGAGGCCGTCCAGGGGGCGGTCGACGACAACCTCGAGAACGCCGACTACACGGTCGAGATCGAGGCCTCGGCGGACTTCGAGGAGCAGTTCCCGATCCGCTCCGAGGGAGGAACCCTCGACATCGCGTTGGTGCCGCAGCCCGGCACCGTCATCCAGCAGGCGCAGGCCGGCACGATCGTGTCGCTGGAGGACCTGGGCATCGACGTGAGCGCGCTCGAGGACTCGTACGGCGAGTATCTGTTCTCCCTGGTCGAGTTCGAGGGTGAGCACTACGGGATCCCGACGAACGTGAACCTGAAGAGCATGGTGTGGTACCCGAAGGACGACTTCGACGCGGCCGGGTACCAGGTGCCCGAGACCTGGGACGACATGCTCGCGCTGAGCGACCAGATCGTGGCCGACGGCGGCACGCCGTGGTGCGTGGGCTTCGAGTCAGGCGGCGCGACGGGATGGCCGGCCACGGACTGGATGGAAGACATCATGCTTCGGACCGCGGGCGTGGACACCTACGACCAGTGGGTCTCGCACGAGATCCCGTTCACCGACCCGGCCGTCGTGACCGCGGCCGAGGACTTCGGCGACATCATGTTCACCGACGGGTACGTGCTCGGTGGGGCGGCGGACACGCCGTCGATCTCCTTCGGCTCGGCGCCGTTGCCGATGTTCGACGATCCTCCGAAGTGCTGGCTCCACCGCCAGGCGAGCTTCATCATCGGGGCCGCGCCGTTCCCGGAGGACGCGGAGGCGGGCGTGGACTACGACTGGTTCCCGCTCCCGCCGATCGATCAGGAAGGGACGCTGTACGCCGGTGAGTTCGCGGTCGTCGGGACCGCGGGTGCCCGGCCGGAGGTCGTGGACTTCCTGCAGCAGTTCGCGGACGTGCCGATCCAGTGCGCCCAGGGCGCGGACCCAGGGTCGTCGAGGATCTCGGCGAACATCAACGTCGGTCCCGACTGCTACGCGAACCAGATCCTGGCCGACTCGGCCGCCGTCCTGACCGACGCGATCGCGAACGACACGGGCCGGTTCGACGCCTCGGACCTGATGCCGGGCGAGGTCGGCGCCGGAAGCTTCTGGACGGGGATGGTCCAGTACATGCAGGACGGGCCGGACTCGCTCCAGGGCATCCTTCAGGACATCGATGACAGCTGGCCGTCCGGGTAGGCGGCCGAGGAGGTAGCACGAGCCGGTCGATGCTCGCAGCAGCGGAGGGAGCGGCCGCCCTGCGGCCGCTCCCTCCGGTTTGCGGCGGTCGCTCCGACCGCGGGAGGATGCTCTCGTGAGCGTCACGTCGGAACCGAGCCCCGCTCCTCCCGGCGTGACCGGAGCTCCTCCGTCGCGCGGGCTCTCCGGCGTGCTCGTATTCCTGCTTCGCGTGTCGGTGGCGGTCGCCATCCCCGTCGCGACGTTCTCGATCCTGTTGTGGACGTTCAACTTCCTGCGCGACGAGAACGCGAACCGGTTCATCGTGGTCGGCGTCGCGATCGCGGTGGGTGTGGGGGGCGTCTTCGCCCTCTATTGGGGGATGAACCGAGCGGTGGACCTGTTCCCGGCCCGCGTGCGGGAGAGCGTCCGGCCCTACGTGTTCGTGGGTCCGTGCCTGGTGATCCTCGCCGTCTACCTCGTCTACCCCGTGATCAACACGCTGTTGACCTCCTTCAAGGACGCGAACAGCCAAGGCTTCGTCGGCCTGGACAACTTCAAGTTCGTGTTCACCGACCCCGACATGCTGAAGGCGATCAGGAACACGGCCGGGTGGATCATCCTCGTGCCGCTGTTCGCCGTCGGCATCGGCCTGCTCTACGCGACGCTCGCCGACCGCCTGCGGCGGGGCGAGGCCGTGGCCAAGTCGCTGATCTTCCTGCCGCTCGCGATCTCGTTCGCGGGAGCCTCGATCACGTGGCAGCTGATCTACAGCTACCGCCCGCAGGGCTTCGGCTCGAACATCGGTTTGCTGAACGGGATCATGATCGGCCTGGGCCAGGAGCCGGTGAAGTGGCTCGAGCTGCAGCCGTGGAACAACCTGTTCCTGATGGTGATCATGGTCTGGATGCAGACCGGCTTCGCCATGGTGGTCCTCTCAGCGGCGATCAAGGCGATCCCGGACGAGATCATCGAGGCCGCCCGGATCGACGGGGCCTCGGAGTTCCAGGTCTTCCGGCGGATCATGGTCCCCAGCATCCTGCCGACGATCGTCGTGGTCACGACCTACATGGTGATCAACGCGCTGAAGGTGTTCGACATCGTGTTCGTCCAGCCGGCCAGCGCCGAGACGAACGGGACGTCGGTCATCGCCGAACGCATGATCCGCTGGTTCTTCCAGCTCAATCACGACGGGCGCGCCGCGGCGATCGCGGTCGTGCTGTTCGTCGCGGTGATCCCCGTCATGGCGTGGAACATCCGCCGCTTCCGCGAAGAGGAGATGATCCGGTGAGCTCGGCCACGGTCGAGGCGCCCCCGAAGGCACCGGCCCCCGCGCCGCACAGGGACCGGCTGGAGGATGCCGGCCGGGGAGGCTGGTTCCTGCGCATCACGATCATCGTGATCGTGATCCTGTGGACGATCCCCACGCTCGGCGTGCTGATCACCTCGTTCCGGCCCGAGGATGCCGTGAACGCCTCCGGCTGGTGGACGGCGCTCGCGCATCCGTTCCGGGCCACGGAGTGGACGCTCGAGAACTACCGGATCGCCCTTGGCCAGGGCGGGTTCGGGAACGCGTTCCTGAACAGCCTGGCGGTGACGATCCCCTCCACCGTGATCCCCATCACGATCGCGGCCTTCGCCGCGTACGCGTTCTCCTGGATGGAGTTCCGCGGCCGGTACGTGCTGTTCGTGATCGTCGTCGGGCTCCTCGTCGTGCCGCTGCAGATGGCGCTGATCCCGATCCTGCGGCTGTACACGCAGGGGGCGACCCTGTTCGGGCGAGAGATCTTCCCCGACCTGAGCCTGCAGGGGACGTTCCTCGGCATCTGGTTGGCGCACGCCGGGTTCGGCCTGCCCCTCGCGGTGTACCTGTTACGCAACTACATCGGCTCGCTGCCGTCCTCGGTCATCGAGTCCGCCAAGATCGACGGCGCCGATCACTTCACGATCTTCTGGCGCCTCGTCGTTCCGCTGTCGGTGCCGGCGATCGCCGCCTTCGCGATCTTCCAGTTCCTGTGGGTCTGGAACGACCTCCTGGTCGCGTACGTCTTCCTGGGCGGCGCGGGTCAGAACCGTGTGCTCACCGTCGCGCTCCGCGAGCTGGTCGGCTCACGCGGCGAGAACTGGCATCTGCTGACGTCGGCGGCGTTCATCTCGATGGCGCTGCCGCTGTTGGTCTTCTTCGCGCTCCAGAAGTACTTCGTGCGGGGTCTCACGGCCGGTGCGGTCAAGGGCTGATCTCGGGGTGTCGCGTTCGCGCCCACCGGCGGGCGCCGGCGCCCAGCCGCTGTCGCCCCGCCAGGTGTGGCGGGCGATCCTGCTCTCGACGCTGCTGCTCGTGCCCGCGTACTGGGGCCTGCTCGTCGGGCTCGTCTCGATCGCCTCGGACGACGCGAAGGCCGCCCCGACCGCCGGCCCCTGGATCGCGTTCGGCCTGTGCCTGATCCCGTTCGTCTTCCTCGCGCTCGCGTTCCTCTCCCAACACCCTCGAGCGCCGCGGGCGACGCTCTGGGCGATGCTGCTGTGTCTGGTCGTGGGGATCCCGGTGTCGGCGCTCGCCGCCGATGCGATCACGGGGTTCGTGGCCGGCGTCGGGGCCGGAGGGATCGCGGCGATGCGCTCGGATCTGGATCGCCCATGGCGTGCGCGGATGCTCGCGATCGCGATCGTCACCGCGTGGGCGTTCGTGACGGTCCGAACGGTGCCGGACGTCGCCCTGCTGCTCGCGCCCGTCCTGCCGTTCACCAGCCTGGGTGTCGCCGACCATCTCCTGGAGATCCGGCGCGAGGGTCGAACCGAACCGTCCTGAGCTCGGTTCAGTCGCGGAGCCGCAGGACCGCTCCTTCCCACGGGCCGAGGCCGAGGTCGCCCTCCACCGCCTCACCGTCGCGCGAGCGATCGGTGCCGATCTCGATCGCGGCCGTGCCGACCGGGAGCGTCGCCGCCTCGTCCGAGAGGTTGACCGCCACGACGGTCGACCCGCCGCGACGCCAGGCCCACATGCCATCCGGTGAGGGCAACGACGCGTAGGCGCCCGAACGCAGGTCGGGCGTGGCGCGCCGCAGCGCGATCAGGTCTCGGCACAGGGTCAGGACCGAGGCCGGATCCGACCGCTGGTCGGCCACGTTCACGAGCGCCGCATCGCCGAGCGGCAGCCAGGGCTCGACGCCGGCACGAGTGAACCCGGCGCCCGGCTCGGCGGTCCACTGCATCGGCGTCCGCCCGGGGTCGCGAACCACCTGCGCCTCGCCGATCAACCCCGCGCCGTCCCGGACGCGCTCGCGCGGGATCGGCACCTCGGGCATCCCGATCTCGTCCCCGTAGTACAGGAACGGCGTCCCCCGAAGGGTGAGCATCGTCAGGAGCGCGCACCGGATCCGCGCGGCATCGCCCCCGCACCACCGGCTCGGGAACCGGCCCACGTCGTGGTTCGACCCCGTCCAGGCGGGCTGGGCACCCTCGGGCAGCGCCGCCTCGGTCGCCTCGACGATCGCGCGCAGGGGCGCGGGGTCCAGGTCTTCGAAGATGAACGAGAAGTTGAAGCACAGGTGCAGCTCGTCCGTCTCGGTTCCGTAGTAGGTCGCCAGCAGCACGGGGTCGAACAGCCAGGTCTCGCCCACCAGGACGCGGCCCGGCTCGTACCCGTCGGCGAGCGTTCGCCATCGGCGGTAGACGTCGTGCACCTCGGGGCGGTTCATGTTGTAGACGAACCGCTGGCCCCGGCGGCGGACCTCGAGCGGGTCGTCCTCGGTCGGCGACGGGTTGTCGCGCAGCTCCGCGTCCTTGAACAGGCCGTTGGCGACGTCGATCCGGAAGCCGGCGATCCCGCGGTCGAACCAGAACCGCAGGATGTCGTCGAACGCGTCGTGGACCTCTCGGCTTCCCCAGTTGAGATCGGGCTGCTCGGTCAGGAAGTTGTGCAGGTAGCTCTGGCCGGTCGCCGGGTCCGGCTCCCACGCGGGTCCGCCGAACACCGACAGCCAGTTGTTCGGCGGCGAGCCGTCGGGTCCGGGGTCCGCCCAGACGAACCAGTCGCGATGCTCGGACTCGCGCGAGGAACGCGAGTCCACGAACCACGCGTGTCGGTCGCTCGTGTGGTTCGGGACCAGGTCGAGCAGGACGCGGATGCCGCGTTCGCCGGCGGCGGCCACGAGCTCGTCGAGCGTCTGCAGATCGCCGAGCTCCGGATGCACGTCGCGGTAGTCCGCGACGTCGTAACCCCAGTCCAGGTTCGGCGAGGGATGGACCGGCGACAGCCAGATGCCGTCGACCCCCAGCCAGGTCAGGTGATCGAGGCGATCGATCACGCCCCGCAGGTCGCCGATCCCGTCGCCGTCGCTGTCGGCGAACGAGCGCACGTAGATCTGATACAGGACGCCCTCGCGCCACCACTCGCTGCTCATCTGAAGAGTATGGCCGCTCGGTAGCCTGGTCGAGATGGAGACGACCGAGGTCTCGATCCGCCTCGCGCGCCGGGAGGAATGGGAGCGCGTGCGCGACCTGCGGCTCCGCTCCCTCGAGGAGGCGCCCGACGCGTTCGGCTCGACCCTGGAAGACGAGGGCGCCTACGGCGAGCGCGAGTGGGTGGACTGGATCGAGGGCTGGGAGGGCGCGACCAACGTCCTGTACGTCGCCGAGGCGGGCGAGGCATGGGTGGGCATGGCGGTGGGCTCGCGCTCGGGATCGGCGCCGAACGCGCACCTGTACGCGATGTGGGTCGAGCCCGGCTCGCGGACCCGCGGCATCGGCTCGCGGCTGGTGCACGAGGTCCTGGCGTGGGCCCGGTCGTGGGACGCGCGGTGGGTGGTGCTCGGCGTCACCGACATCAACGAAGGGGCGGCGCGCTTCTACGGCCGGCTCGGATTCGCCGACACGGGCAAGCGGCATCTGCTCCGGGAGGGGAGCGAGCGGACCGTTCGGATCCTCCGGCGCGAGCCCTGACGGCCCGGTTCGCGCCGGGTCCGGGCCTTGACGTACGATGCCGAGACCCGGATCGAGGAGGTCGATGTGGTCAGCGCGTTCATCCTGATCCAGACCGAGGTCGGACGAGCCAGCAACGTGACCCGTGAGATCAGCGGCGTGAAGGGCATCGTGTCCGTCGACCCCGTCACCGGTCCCTACGACGTCATCGCTCGGGGCGAGGCGACCGATCTCGATGAGCTCGCGAAGGCGATCGTGATGCCGATCCAATCGGTCGAGGGCGTCACGCGCACGCTGACCTGCCCCGTGCTCGCGCTCTAGCCGTACCGCGGTACCGCTCAGGGCGGCTCGCGGCGAGCCGATACCTGTTGCATGGTCTCTGCTCCCCCGCGCTCCGAACGCGGGTACGTGAGCGTCCGGCTCCTGGTGGTGCTCGGCGTGGTCGTCGCGCTCGTCTGGGCCGTCCCGTTCGTGCTGTTGGATCGCGGCGGCGACGATCCGGCCGCCGGCGGCGCGACGGCTGCGGCATCTCCGGCGGTCGAACCGACGGGTTCGACCGGCAGGCCCGACGTCGCCACCCATCCGATCGGTGCGGCCGAGGACGTGCAGGCGCAGAGCACGCTCAGCGAGGCGATCCGCGGCGCCCAGGCCTTCTACGCGGAGAACGGCACCTTCCAGGGGTACAGGCCCGACGTCGCGAAGGCGTTCGAGCCGTCGATCGTCTACACGGCCGGCACGGCGGCGCCCGGGATGGTCTCGATGACGGTCACGCCGGACTCGGTGGTGCTGGTCACCGAGGTCGATCGCGGCGGCGGCTTCCTGTGCGCCGCGGCGAGCGGCGACCTCGTCACCTTCGGGCGATCGAACGCGTCCGCGGTCGACGAGTGCTCGGGCGGCTGGGAGTAGCGGGCTCCTCTACGTCCGGAACCACAGCATGACCTCGCTGTGCTCGCGGAGTTCGAGCGTCCGGGGGAGGTCCGCGGCGAGCCCGGCGATCCGCTCGAGCAAGTCGTCTCGTACGTCCGCCGGCAGGGATGCGATGTCGCTGGAGGTCGCGTAGAGGTCGGCGACGCGGTCCGACGGGATCGCGTGCGTGGTTGGGAAGGACCGGCGTTCGAAGTCCGTGAACCCCTCGAGTGGTTGCGGCTCGTACCACGCGAGGTACGCGTCGACGAACGCGGACGTGCCGCGCACCCGCCCGACGAGACGTTCGATCTCGCGCATGACGGAGACCGTCGCGGGATCCTCGGCCAGGATGGACGAGTCTCCCGGGAGCGCGGGAGCCGGAGCCCGACCGCTGCGGGCCCAGAACAGCCCCAGTGCGCCGGCCGGACGCAGGACGCGCCGGATCTCGCGAGAAGCGCGGTCCGCATCGAAGTGGTGGAACGCGTTCCCGACGATCACGGCGTCCGCGTCGCCGTCCGGTACCGGGATCGCCTCCGCCGTCCCCGCGAGCGCCGTGACCTCCGGCGCATTGGCCTGCAGGACCGAGCGCATGTTGGCTGCGGGTTCGACCGCGATCACGTGGCACCCGCGTTCGGAGAACCGGCGTGTGAGCTGCCCGGTGCCGGCCGCGAGGTCGACGACGGTCGAACCGGGTTCGAGGCGGGCGCGCTCGGCAACCCATCCAACGGCCTCGGGCGCGTAGGTCGGGCGGAGCTCGTCGTAGTCGAGCGCGTCGACGGCCTCGAAGTCGAACCCCATCGTCGCGCATCGTACGCGCCGGCCGTACGCTTGCCCGATGCCGCCCGAGGCGCGCGACGCCCGTTCCGAACCGAAGGCACCGCCCGTGCCGAACCCTCACGTGCGCTCCGAGATCACCACGCCCCTTCCTCGGCGAACGCTGGCCGAGGAGACCCTGATCGTCCTGTCGCTGTCGCTGCTCGCGAGCGCGGTCTTCGCGATCCTCAGCCTGCTCGAGCACCCGCTGCGCGGCGTCACGGTCGCGTCGGTCTCGCAGAGCACGGCGCTCGCGCGGCAGATCTTCGGGACGCTGTTCTCGCTGGCGCCGGTCTGGCTGGTCGTCTACCTGGTCCGCCGCAACGGCGAGGGGCTGGAGGGGATCGGCCTGCGATGGGATCGTCCGCGCGAGGACGTGATCCGCGGGCTGATCCTGTTCGCGATCGTCGGGATCGGCGGCATCGGGGTCTACCTGGCCGCGGTCGCGCTCGGCGTGAACCGGTTCGTCGTTCCCGTCCCGCCACTGAACCACTGGTGGACGGTCCCGGTGCTCGTGCTGAACGCGGCCGAGGCCGCGCTGCTCGAGGAGGTCGTGGTGGTGGCCTACCTCGTCACGCGGCTGCGGCAGCTCGGCCTGACCGAGATCGCGGCGATCGGCACGAGCGCGCTCCTGCGCGGCAGCTACCACCTGTATCAGGGGTGGGGCGGGTTCCTCGGCAACGTCGCGATGGGCCTGCTGTTCGGGTTCGTGTTCGTCCGGACGCGCCGGGCGTGGCCGATCGTGATCGCGCACTTCCTGCTGGACGTGGCCGCAGGCATCGGCTTCATCCTGTTCCGCGAGCACCTGCCCGGGGTCGGGTGAGCCGGGCGTGAGGCGCGCGCTGGCCCGGCGGTCGCTGCGCGTCGCCCTGCGCGACACGGCGTCGCAGGGGTTCGCGCACGTCGACGACCTGGTCGACCCGTCCTTCCTCCGCGCGCTGGTCCGCGAGCTCGACGCGGGGCCGTTGCGGAGGATGGCGGGAACGTTCGGCAAGGCCGGCGTCCGGATGGAGATCGACGGGTTCGACGTCGAGGGGCCGTTCGCCGGCTTCCCGAGACTGTCCGAGCTGGCGTCGGCGTTCCGCGAGCGCGTGCGCCGGGACGGCGACGGGATCCGTGGCCTGCGCACGTGGGCGCCGAACGAGGCCGGCGTGGCGCGCTACCGCTCGGGTTCGGTCGGGGTGACGTCGCACATGGACGGGCGCTGGTACCGAAGGCTGGTCGCGGTGTTCACGCTGGCGGGCTCGGCGCGGTTCGAGGTCCGCTCCTCCCGCGAGAGCGAGCCGCTCGAACGCTGGGACGCGCGCGCCGGCACGGTGACGCTGATGCGCGGGCCGGGGCTCGCCGGCGTTCGGGACGGGCGTCCGTACCACGCCGTGCACGGGCCGCCGCGCGGCACGCGCTGGTCGCTCGCGCTCCGGATGCGCGCCGGCGGACCAGACGCCTAACGATCACTGGAGCGCGCGCGGGTAGCGGCGTTCGAATCGGCGGGACCAGCGGACGGCCCCATCCTCCGTCGTCTCCACGTCGAGCGTCAGGTGATACGCGTCGGCGTCGCTGTCGATCCGCGTGTGCGCCGTCGCCGAGACCGCGGCCTCGGGCCACGTCACGGTCGTGCTCGAGGTGGCGTCCACCCATGCACGATCGGGGTCGTCGAGGGACGCGCCGACCTCGCCGTCGACCCGGTCGGTCATCTCCGGCGCGACCTCGTCCGCATCGCTGCGGCTCCCGTATCCCACGCGGGCACGGGTCTCGCGCCTCGCGACGTCGTGCTCGACGGTCCAGGTCACGCCCTCGGTGTCCCACGCCTGCGGCCGGCGCGCCGGCGGCAGGCTCGGTCGCCCCGAGACCGGGGGCGGGCCCTCGAGCACCGGAAGCAAGAGCGCCGAGGCCGTCCGGTCGATCGAGAGGGTGAGGGGCGCCGGGGGCGGCCACGCGTTCGGCCAGTCGGTCCCGGCCAGGTCCAGGCGCACGCGATGACCGGGCTCGAAGATCCACGAGGTGACCTCGAGCTCGAGCGCGACGTCGTACGCCCTCCCGGGCTCGAGCGGGGACGGCGACTCGCGCGAGTCCCGGTGCGTGAGGTTCAGCAGCCCGCGGGTCACGAGCTGCGACGTGCCGTCGGGATGGACGTCGCACAGCTTCGCCGACAGGTACGCGACCGGCGCGGTCGAGGAGACCCTCGCGTGCAGCACCGGGTGGCCGAGGATCTCGAGCTCGTCGGCCAGGACGTCGAAGTCGTACACGAGCGAGAACGCCTCGTCCGGCCGCTGGTCGATCGGCTGTCCCCACGGCGGCGTGCCCGCGCAGCTGATCCACGCGGTCCATCCCACGTCGCCTCGCACCTCGAGCTCGTCGACACCCTCCCCGGCACCGTCGGCGAGCGAAAGCCGGAGGTCTCGGCCGCGCTCGAGCGGCCACCCGGGCTCGAACCGCCACTCGCCGCGGTAGGCCGCGAGATCGGAGGCGGGCGGCGTCGGACGCCTGACGAACACGACGATCGGTGGCTCGCGGTCGATCCCGTTGTCCCTCCCCTTCAGCCACCGGTCCCACCATCGGGCCATCTCGGTCACGAGATCGATCGTCGGGCCGGGCGTCGAGATCTCGACGTCGACGTGCGCCCAGGGGCCCGCGAGCAGGCGCCTGGGGCAGCGGAGCTCGCGCATCCCCCGGAGCGCGATGTTCGTGTAGCCGTCGGCCCAGCCGGTGACGAGCATCGTTGCCGCCTCGATCGAGCCGTAGTCCTCCCGCAGCGAGCCGTGCTTCCAGAACGCGTCGTAGGTCTGGTGCTCGAGCCAGTCCAGCAGCCACGGGCGATAGGCCTCGAGGCGCCGGTCCCACGCCTCGCGCCATCCCTCCCCGAACACCCGGGGCACGGGCGGCAGGACGTTCGCCGCGGCCATGACGGTCGGGTAGTCGACCAGGTCCAGCTGCTTCAGGGCGCCCCCGAAGTAGTGGACGTCGTCCGCGTAGCGGTCGTCCGAGGCGAAGATCGAGCAGATCGCCCCGAGCGCGGGCGGCCGCAGCATCGCCGTCTGTAGCGCGTTGAACCCCGACCACGACGTCCCGTACATCCCGACGTTGCCGGTGGACCACGGGCGCTCGGCGAGCCAGCCGATCACCTCGGCCAGGTCCTCGAGCTCCTCCCGGGTGTACTCGCCGGTGCTCGTGCCCTCGGACGACCCCGTCCCGCGGACGTCGACGCGGCAGACCACGTAGGCGAACTCGTCGGCGAAGCGGTGGTACTCGGGCCGGTAGTGCGCGGTGAGGTCGTCCTTGCGGTAGGGCAGGGCCTCGATCAGGGCCGGCCAGGGCTCGGGTTCGGACGGCAGGTACAGCGTGGCGGCCAGCCGAACGCCGTCGCGCATCGCGATGAAGACGTCCTCGGTCGCGGCCATCCGGCGGCGATGCTAGCGGGCAGGGGTCAGACCCAGGACGGGAACCAGGTCCGAAGCGCGAACTCGGCGTCGGTCAGGGGTCCGGCGGTCAGGACCGGCCAGAACCAGAAGAACAGGATCACCGAGGCCGCGACGAACCCGACGACGAGCGGCAGGAACGGCCGCGAACGCGACCCCGCGATGTGCACCTCGGACAGGTCCCGGAGCGCGTAGACGCACGCCAGGACGAAGAACGGCGTGATCGGCGCCGCGTAGAACAGGAACTGCGGGCGCGAGACCGCGAACCAGGGCAGGTACAGCCCCAGGACGGAGACGACGACGAACGCCGCCCGCCAGTCCCGCTTGCGCCACCACGCGTACGCGGTGTACGGGATCGCCACGATGCTTCCCCAGAAGATCAGCGGGTTGCCCAGCGCGTAGATCACCTGCCGGACACCCTCGGTCGGGAACGCGCCGTAGTAGTAGACGGGGCGCTTCATCACGATCCACTGCCACGCGGGGGAGAAGTACGCGTGCCAGGGCTGGCCCTGGTCGTTCAACGCCTTCAGGTCGCGGTGGAACTCCCAGGACTTCTGCTGCACCTCCGCCCACTTCGAGAGGTCCCAGTGGAAGTGGATGAACCACGGGATCCACGTCGCGAGGTACACGATCGCGGGCGTGACGGCGAGCCCCAGCACCAGCCCGAACCCCTCGGTGGTGACGGTGCGCATGAACGCCGATCTCATCCCGAAACGCTTGCGCCGCACGACTTCCCAGCCGAACCCGAGCAGCACCGCCGTCACGACGGCCGTGATGCCCGACCACTTCGTCGCCATGGCCGCGCCGCCCGCCGCCCCCGCGGCGAAGCGGTACGGCCGCCACAGCGGCGCGGGCAGCCGGCGCTTGGCCCCCGGCCGCGGCTGCGGCTCGGCGCCGTCGTCGGTCGTCGCGGCGCCCGACCCGTCGCCGCCGGCGGTCGCCACCGCGGCGTCGTTCCCGCCGGCGATCGGCGGCGGGGCGCCCGCCTCGGCCGACCCGAGCGCGCCGGCGGTTCGTCGCTCGATCCACCGTCGATCCAGCAACAGGAACAGGAACACCAGGACGACCCAGAACGCCACGAAGATGTCCAGCGTGCCCGTCCGCGACTGGACCAGGTTCAGGCCCTCGGTCGCGAGCAAGAGGCCTCCCGTGAACGTCCAGATCGGGCTCGCGAACAGGAGCTGGATGATGACGGCGAGCAAGATAACCGTCGCCGTGCCGGTCGCCGCCGCGCCGGCGCGCCACCCCATCGACTCGGTGCCGAACGCCAGCTCGCCGAACGCGATCATCCACTTGCCCAGCGGCGGATGGACCCAGGCGCCCGTGTCCCACTCGTTCTCGCGCCAGAAGCGCTCGTCCGCGCTGTTGATGTCGCAGCGTTCGTCCGAGTAGTTGAGGAAGATGCAGGCGGACTTCGTGTAGTAGTACTCGTCGAACACCCGGTGTTCGGGGTAGGCGAGGTGCACGAACCGCAGGTACCCCGCGATCAGTCCGACCGCCAGGATCGCCACCACCGGCCGGTTGATCCTGCGCACGAACGCGTACCAGCGCGAGGACGACGGCGACGGCGGCTGGATGAACGTGGGAGCGGGCCTGGTCAGGGCGGACATCCGCTCGATGGTACGGCAGGGATCGCGTTCGGGAGGCGCGAACGCGTTCGCATCCGGGACGGTCTTTCGGCCGATCGGGACGGACCGTTCGGCGGGTCGGACCGCGGGCTCAGGACCGGGCGCCGGGCCGATCCCGCAGCCGGTAGACGAACTGGAGCCCCTGGAACACCGCGTCGATCGAGGCCGACTTGTTGTCGACCAGGCCGGCGTCCAGCCCCAGGCGCTGCACGATCTCGAACGTGAGGTCGGTGTCGACCCGGGACGCCTTCTTCGGCCACGCGACCCACAGGCGGCCGCTCGGATCGAGCGCCCGGACCAGGCCCGGGAACCGACGGCCGAGGTCGGCGAGGGTCCGGACGAACACCAGCGCCACGTCCAGGCGCCCGCGGGCGGCCCTCGCGAGCTCGACGCCGGTGGGGAGCGCGCCGAGCGAGAAGCCGTCGGGCGCCCCGACGATCAGCACGCGCGAGCCCTCGCGGATGCCGAGCTTCCGGGGGAGCGGGGTCCCGGAGTAGTCCTTGTGCGCGGCCGGCGTCACGGCGCCACTGTAGCCACGAGCCGGACGACGTTCGGAGGGTTCGGCGTGGGAGCATCGACGCCATGACCGGGCGCCTCTACGTCGTCGGAACGCCGATCGGCAACCTGGGTGACCTGTCCGAACGCGCGAGGCAGACCCTCGCCTCCGCCGACCTCGTGGCGGCCGAGGACACACGCCGGACCGGCAGGCTCCTCGCGCACGCCGGGATCAAGACCAAGATGGTGTCGCTGTTCGAGGGCAACGAGCGGCAGCGCGTCGACGAGGTCCTCGAACGGCTGCGCGATGGAACCACGGTGGCGCTCGTCACCGATGCCGGCATGCCCGCGGTCTCGGATCCGGGCTTCCTCCTCGTGCGGGCCGCGGTCGACGCCGGCGTGGAGGTGGGCGTCGTTCCCGGGCCCTCCGCCGTGACGGCCGCGTTGGTGGTCTCGGGCCTGCCGACCGACCGATGGGTGTTCGAGGGCTTCCTGCCGCGGCATGGGAGCGAACGCCGGGCCAGGCTGCGGGCGCTCGCCCAAGATCCCAGGACCGTCGTCCTGTTCGAGTCACCGCTGCGGGTGGTCGCGCTGCTGCGCGACGTGCTGGACGAGCTCGGCGATCGGCGCGCCGCGCTCGCCCGAGAGCTGACCAAGCTGCACGAGGAGGTCGTCCGGGGCCGCGTATCCGAGGTGCTGGCCTCGCTCGGGGACTCGGGGCCACGAGGCGAGATCGTCCTGGTGCTCGAGGGCGCCGAGCCGCCCGAGGCCGGCCTCGACGAGCTCGTGGACGAGGCACGCCGGCTCGTCGCCGAAGGCATGCGCAAGCGCGAGGCGGCCGCCGCGGTCGCCCGGCGCAGAGGCGGCTCGGCCAACGCGATCTACGAGGAGCTCGTGCGCGCGGCGAGGTGATCGCGCTCCGCCGCTAGGATGGCCCGACCATGGGCCGAGACGTCTTCTACATCACGACGCCGATCTACTACCCGAACGACGTCCCGCACATCGGCCATGCGTACAACGCCGTCGCGACCGACTTCATCGCGCGGTACCACCGGCTCCGCGGCGAGGACGTCTTCCACCTGACCGGGACGGACGAGCACGGCCTCAAGCTCCAGCGGGCGGCCGAGGCCGCCGGGATGGAGCCGCAGCGCTGGGTCGACGAGATGGAGCCGCGGTGGCGCGAGGTCTGGGCCCGGCTGGACATCGCCAACGACGACTACATCCGCACGACCGAGCCCCGGCACCGCCGGGCGGTGCAGCGGCTGCTCTCGGCCGTCCACGACAACGGCCGGGACGACATCTACCTCGACACCTACCGGGGCCTGTACTGCGTGTCGTGTGAGCTCTATTACACGGAGGACGAGCTCGTGAACGGCCTGTGCCCGATCCACGAGCGGCCCGTCGAGGAGGTCACGCAGGAGAACTACTTCTTCCGGCTCTCGGCGTACGCCGACCGCCTGCTCGAGCACTACGAGCGCGAGCCCTCCGGGATCGAGCCCCAGACCCGTCGCAACGAGGTGCTCAGCCTGATCAGGGGCGGGCTGATCGACTTCTCGATCAGCCGGACGAACTTCGACTGGGGCATCCCGTTGCCGTGGGATCCCCAGCACGTGTGCTACGTCTGGTTCGACGCGCTGACCAACTACATCACCGCCGCCGGGTACGGGAGCGACGAGGAGCGGTTCGCCTCGATGTGGCCGGCGAACGTCCACATGATCGGCAAGGACATCCTGCGGCAGCACGCGATCTACTGGCCGGCGATGCTGATGGCGGCCGGCATCGAGCCGCCGACGCAGGTCTGGGCCCACGGGTTCCTGACCGTGGGCGGCAAGAAGATGTCGAAGACCAACCTCACGGGGATCCACCCGTTCGAGCTGATCGACCATTTCGGGGTCGACTCGTACCGCTACTTCTTCGTGCGCGAGATCCAGTTCGGGCAGGACGGCAACTTCTCGTGGGAGGCGATGGTCGACCGCCACAACGCGGACCTGGCCAACGGGCTCGGCAACCTCGCCAGCCGGATCCTGGCGATGCTCGCCGCCTCATTCGACGGCGCGGTGCCCGAACCGGGCGGCCAGGAGGACGACCTGCCCGCGGTGATCGAGGACGCCGTGCGCCGGTACGACGAGCACATGTCGAACGTCGCCCTCACGCAGGGCGCCGCGGCCGTGTGGGACGTGGTGGGCCGGGCCAACCAGTACCTCGTGGAGAAGGAGCCGTGGGCCCTGGCCAAGGACCCGTCGCGGCGCAAGGACGTGGGCGCGATCCTGTACGCGTCGGCCGAGACCCTTCGGATCCTCGCGGTCCTGATCCGGCCGATCATGCCGGCCGCGGCGCAGCGCCTGTGGGACCAGCTCGGCATCGGGTCGCCGATCGATGGGCAGCACCTGCCCGAGGCGGCCCGTTGGGGCGGCCTGGAGCCGGGCACGCAGACCTCGAAGGGGGAGGCGCTCTTCCCGCGGCTCGAGTCCTGAATGAGGGTTGTCATGGACGCGTTTCACGTGGGACCCATCTCCTCCACTTCCTATGGAGAGCGGCCGTCGTCGGGCGCGCGCTGTCGCGCAGCAGATTCGAGCCCGAGTCGAGGGAGGTCGCGCCCGGGCTAAGGTGTCCGCGCGATGAGCGACCCCAACCCTGAACCGCCGATCCATACCGGAGCCGTCGACACCCATTGTCACCTGTTCCTGCTGGACGGCGATCCGGCCGAACGCGTTCGGGAGGCCCGCGACGCCGGCGTGGAGACGCTCGTCTGCGTGGGTATCGACCCGGGGTCGAGCCGCGGGTCCCTCGAGCTCGCCCGGGCGCTTCCGGGCGTCTACGCGACCGCCGGGATGCACCCCCACGACGCGAGCGCGTACGAGGATCGCGCCCGAGCCGAGATCGAGGACCTGCTCTCGGACCCTCTCGTGCTCGCGGTGGGGGAGGTCGGCCTCGACTTCTACCGGATGCATTCGCCGAAGCAGGATCAGGAGCGGGCGCTGGCGGATCAGGTTCGGATGGCGAGGGCCCACGACCTTCCACTCGTCGTCCACGTTCGCGAGGCCTGGCCCGAGATCCTTCACCTCCTCGATGAGGGTTCGGCCGATCGCGTGGTCCTCCACTGTTTCAGCGGCGACGAGTCGACGGCGCGCGAGTGCGTCGAACACGGATGGTTCGTCTCGTTCGCGACGAACATCACGTACCCGAAGAACGAACACCTGCGCCGCGCGGCCGCGGCGATCCCGCTCGATCGGATCCTGGTCGAGACCGACAGCCCGTTCCTCGCGCCGCAGCGACTCCGCGGTCGAGACAACGCGCCGGCGAACGTCGTCGATGCGATCGAGGAGATCGCGCGCGCTCGCGACGAACCTGTGGACAACGTGAGCAAAACCACGGCGGCCAACGCGAAACGGGCCTTCCCGAGGCTCGGATAGACCCCTTCCGGGGGCCGAAATTCAAGTTTGCAGTAAGAGTTGAGGGTTTGATACGTTGCCCCCCGCACGTCGTTTCGGAGGCTTCGGTCCGGCTTCGGCCGCTTCCCCCCGGGGCCTTCCTTCGACCAGGAGGAAGGATGCCGGTTCGACCGACCCGGGTCCGGAGGTTGCGGGCTCGCAAGGCGATGGGGAACGCGGTGCTCGTGGGCGCGCTGGTCGCCGCGGGCGTGACCTACGTCGCGATCCAGAAGACCGTGACGCTGGTGGTGGACCGCGGTCGTCCCGAGGCGGTCCGAACGATGAGCGCGAGCGTCGGGGAGCTCCTCGACGCCGAAGGGATCCTCGTCGGGTTGGGAGACGTGGTGACGCCGTCGCAGCAGACATCGCTGGCGGACGGCATGACCGTCGTCGTCGAGCGAGGCAGCCTCGCCGGGATGACGTCGCTCTCGCCCGAAGATGTGGGGGTCTGGGTGATGGAAGGGGCGACCGCGCCGCTGCTGATGCTGGCGTCGCGGCCCGCAGAGAACTGGTTCTCCGCGGGAGGCCCGGCCGGGTCGCCGCACGTGGTGACGGCAAGCGTCGTGGTACAGGGGAAGGACCACGACGTGGTGACCAACGCCGACACCGTGCGCGAGCTCCTCTCGGCCATGGGGATCGACCCCGACCGGGACGACCGCGTCCTTCCGTCACTCAAGACCCCCCTTCACGATCAGGACCGCGTCTCCTACGACCGGGTGGCGTTCCGCGTTCGCAACGTCCGGGTGCCGATCCCGTACACGACCTACACGAAGTACACGGACACGCTGGACCCCGGCGAGCTCGAGATCGTCCGCCAGGGCGTGGACGGCGTGATGATCGAGCGCACCCGGGTCAAGCTCGTGAACGGTCGTTCCGTGGGCAGCGTGGTGCTCTCGCGGACCGTCGTGCAGGAGGCGGTCGCCACGCAGCGGCTGATGGGACGGGAGGAGGCCGCCGCCTCCCACGGCTCGCAGGTCGGCGATGCGAGCTGGTACTCGTTCGCCCCCGGCAGCGGGCTCACGGCGGCCCACCCGTGGCTCCCGTTCGGTACGGTGGTCACCGTCACGAACCTCGCGAACGGCAACACCGTTCAGGTGGTGATCAACGATCGGGGACCCTTCGGCGGGCGGATCATCGACCTCTCCAACGAGGCCTTCGCCCGGATCGCCCCGCTCTCCCAAGGCGTCGCCCAGGTCCGCCTCGCCTGGTGAGGCCGCGGACGGCCTCGGCCGTTCCGCGCTGAAGGAGCTCGCGGCCCACCACGGGATCCGCCCGACGAAGATCCGCGGACAGCACTTCCTGGCCGACCCGAACCTCGCCCGCGCGATCGTCGCCGATGCCGGCGTGGGCGAGGGCGACCGCGTCCTCGAGGTGGGGGCCGGTCTCGGCTCGCTGACGGTCGCGCTCGCGGAGGCCGGCTGCCGCGTCACGGCGCTCGAGATCGACGGGAGGCTCGCCGAGGTCCTCCGCGAGGTGGTGGCCGCCTATCCCAACGTGGACGTCCGCCGGGAGGACGCGATGCGGACCGACTGGCGCTCGCTGCTCGGGGCCGATCGCTGGGCGATGGTCTCGAACCTCCCGTACAACGTCTCGGTCCCGCTGCTGATCGAGCTCCTGGAGACGGCCCCGGCCATCGAGCGCTACCTGGTGATGGTCCAGCGCGAGGTCGGCGAGCGCCTCGGGGCCGAGCCCGGATCGCAGGCCTACGGCGCGGTGAGCGTTCGGGTGGCCTATCGGGCCGAGGCTCGGATCGTCCGGCGCGTCCCGGCCGACGTGTTCTGGCCGCGCCCGAGCGTGGACTCGGTGCTCGTCCGCATGGACCCGAGACCGCCGCCCGTCGACGTCGACCCGGAGGCGCTGTTCGTCGTCGTGGACGAGGGCTTCGCCGAACGCCGCAAGACGATGGCCAACGCGCTCCGTCGCCTCGGCCTGTCCGCGGGGCGTGCGGCCCAGCGCCGTGACCAGGCCCGCCGCGCCCGCCGCCTGGTGCTGGAGAACCCGGTCGCGTACTACGCCGACGCCGACACCGAGCTCCTGGGTCAGCTGCGGGCCCCCGCCCTCGCCGAGGACCTGGAGCGCCTGACCGGGCTGACGGTGGAGCGGCGGGCCGAGGGCGTGGCGCTCATCGACACCTCCGGGAGGCTGTCCGACATCCGCTTCCCCGGCGGCGGCACCGTCGCACAGGCCGCGCTGCTGCTCGAGGAGAACGGCGGCTGTGACGTCAACACCTGTGGGGAGCTCGTCCCCTGTGTCTGCGGCGTCGGCACCACCTCCGCCACCTGCGACGCCAACGTCTGCACGCTGGTGCACGACGAGGTCTGTCCGGGGTAGGCTGCGCGGGTGAGCGAGCTCGCTGCAGCGTTCGAGGAGCATCGCGGGCATCTGCGGCGCGTGGCGCAGCGGATGCTGGGATCGGCGACGGACGCGGACGATGCGGTGCAGGAGGCGTGGCTGAAGGTCACGCGCGCGGACACGAGCGAGGTGGAGAACCTGCGCGGGTGGCTGACCACCGTCGTCGCGCGCGTGTGCCTGGACATGCTGCGCAGCCGGACGTCGCGGCGCGAGGACGCGCTCGAGCAGGCGCCGGAGGCGGTGGCGGCGGCCGCGCTCGATCAGGAGATGGCGGACT
>Ga0081455_10002466_pt1 | contig 22012 bp, 23 predicted proteins | sample TabmetS3T2R1_FD_70207 | JGI IMG/M metagenome (GOLD analysis project Ga0081455, IMG submission 70207) | Tabebuia heterophylla rhizosphere microbial communities from the University of Puerto Rico - S3T2R1 | ecosystem: Host-associated > Plants > Roots > Rhizosphere ...
TCCTACACGACCACGATCGGGGACGGCAGCACCACCGTCTTCACGATCACCCACAACCTGAACGCGCCCGAGGTGGTCTGCGTGGTCAGGGAGGCGAGCGGCGATCTCTCCTACGTCTACCCGGAGATCCGCAAGCTCGACTCCAACTCGCTGCGCCTGATCTTCGACGTAGCCCCGGCCACTAACGCCTACACGGTCTTCGTCGCGGGTGGCGCCTTCGTCTCCTCGGCCACACCCTCGGGGCCAGCGGGCGGCGATCTCTCCGGCAGCTACCCGAACCCCGGTATCGCTGCGGGGGCGATCGTAGATGCCGACATCGCTGCGGGGACAATCGAAGGTCGCAGAGTCAACGTCCACAAGGGCAGCTCGCCTCCCGGCTCACCGCAGGACGGCGACTACTGGCTGCTGTCGCAGGCGGTCGGTGGAGCGGCGAACACGTACTGGCTGCTCCAGTACGACAGCGCCGAATCGACCGCCTACAAGTGGAAGTTCATCGGCGGCGGCGCCTGGTGGACGCAGAGCTTGGGAGTGATCTCGGGGACGACGATCGGCTGGTCGTTCTACAGCGGTGGCCTGACGCTGACCGTGCCGCGAGCGGGCTACTACGAGTGGGACTGGAGCTGCCGTGGCCAGGCGGGCGCGGCCTCGGGCAACACGGCGCTTGGGGCGGGTGTGAGCGTCAACTCGACTACCTCACCGACGCTTACCCAGACCGGCGCTTCGGCAGCCAGCAACGGCTGGACGGGCCTGTCGGGCTGCGGGATCCTGTCCATGGGCGCAGGCGACGTGGCCAGGATGCTCACTTACCAGAACTCGGGTGGTGTCTGCCCGTTCGACAACCGGGCGCTCAAGTGCCGCCCGATCGCCATCGCGTGAGCGTCAAGGCCCTCAGCGCGCTCGTCCCGCCCAGCATGACCACGGCCCAGCGCAGCGCGATCCCGGCTGGCAATCGTCCTCCGGGTGCGACGATCTTCAACACCACGACTGGCAAGACCGAGGTGAACATCGGTTCGGACGCTTCGCCCAACTGGATGGGCGTCCCGCTGGACTGGAACCAGGTGGTGTGCAGCTCGACGGTCACATTCACGACCACCGTTGTCGATGTGCCCGGATGCACCTGGACGCCGACCGTTGGAGGCGTCTATTTGGTGGTCGGTGCTTTCGATATGTACTTCCCTGCTAATACGGGCGGCGATGTCGGCTCGGGGCTGCTCTCCGTCAATGGGGTCGTCCAGGCAGTAAGGGCGCAGGGCAAGGACGTGAACGCCGCCAGCGCGACTAGGTGGATGGCTACCCAGGTCTGGATCGTCTCGATTGGGGCTGGCCAGGTGCTGAAGCTTCAGGCCGTCAGGCCGGGCACCACTGGCACAGCGCAGATCTTGAACGGATACACGACCATGACCGCCATCAGGATCGGCTAGGAGGCATATGGCGACCATCACTCTCAATATCCCCGACGCGGTAGCCAAGGCCGCCGCCGAAGAGATCGACGCCTCGATCGACATCACCTAGAAGGAGGCGACATGCCGGTAGTCATTGACGACTACATCGACCCTGTACGCCCAGCGGTCTACCCGCCCGCTCCTTACGGCACGCCTCCGAGCGCTGGGGGTGGTGCGCCTGCTCCCCCGCCGTCCGTCACTCCAGGCCGCCACTGGGTAGTGGACGATCCCGGCTACGCCGCCTACAACCCGGACTACGCCGCCCTCTACCACGCCTCGCCCGAGTACCAGACCTGGCGCTCCGGCGCCAACCGGCGCGAGATCGGCCTCGGGGCGACCCGGGCCGAAGCGGTACGGCGGGCGCTGGTCAAGTACGGCTACATCCCTGGGCTGGAGGGCCGCTACGGCGACATCCGGGCCGAGGACATCGCCGCCGCCCAGGGCAACCAGTTCAGCGACATCAACATGATCGCCCAGAACTACAACCTGGGCGTCAACCAGATGCGGCGAGCGCTGGCGGCACGCGGGATGCTTCAGACCGGCGAGCTGAACATCGGTCAGGCCGGAGCCGAGCAAACGCGCGGGCAGCAGGAGACTCAGGCGCTGAACGACTTCCTCGCCCTGGCCAGCGGCGCAGTCTCGGAGTACACCAGCGGGGTCTCCGGGATCGAGGGCGAAGAGGCTGGCTTCCTGCCCGAGGTGATGGGAGGCATCCGCGAGCGCAACCCGGCCCGGGAGGGCAAGGCGGCCACCGGCCACTGGGAGCAGGACAAGCCCGTTGCGACCACGCCACCTCCTCCGGTTCCTCGCAACGTGCCGACGCCACCTGCCACCGTGCTGCCCGGTATCGGCGGGCCGCGCCCGCCCTACCACTACACCGATCCGACCAAGCCGGTCAGGCGGATCGGCGGGCTGGTGTTGTAGATGGCGATGCTGAGCAAGGCCCAGTGGCTGAAGGGGCCGAAGAAGAGCGGCACCTACGCCGCCTACGTCAAGTGGTACAACAAGTACGTCGCCCTGCCGAAGAACCCGCTGGCGCCCTGGACGCCCCGCCAGCAAGCGGCTGAGACGAGCAGGCGGGTGGAGGACATCATCCGTCCCCTGCGCCAGCAGGCCGAGCGCGAGCGGGGGATCAAGGTCGCCTCGATCAACGCCGCCGCCCAGGCCTCGAACAAGATCCTTCAGAGCAAGGTCGGGCAGGTGCAGGGCGCCTACGACCTCGGGATCAAGGAGCTGCAAGGGGTGGGTGGCGGCTACTCGGCCGCGATGCAGGCGCGGATCAAGGGCGCCCAGGACGCCGCCGCTCAGTTCGCCTCCAGCCAGGGCGCTACCGCCACCCCCGGCGTCGATGCGCAAGCGCTGGCCGACACCGCCTACCACACCGGGGTCGGGATCCCGGCGGCCGGATTGGCCTCCGAGGGAGCCGCCCAGACCGCGCTGGAGGCCACCCAGGCGGGCGCTCCCCTGCTCCAGGGCCAGGCCGATGTCGTCACCGCCAACCAGGAGTACGAGAACCAGCTGCTGGAGCTGGCCCAACAGCGACCCGAGCTGGCCGACAAGATCGCTCAACAGCTGTTCGAGAACGAGCTGGCCAAGATCGACGCCCGGATCAAGCAGCAGGCTCAGGACACCCTCTCCGGCCAGTTCGGGGAGACCGTCCGCCACCATCTGGTCGGGGAGCGCCAGGCCGCTCAGCGCAACCGCCTCTCCCGCTTGCGCTACGACCTCCAGGTGAAGAGCCACCAGGACGCCCTCGACAAGGCCGCTGGCGAGGGGCGCTTGCCGAACGCCTCCCTCTCGCGCGCCTACGGCTACATCGTGGACAAGCAGGGGCACCCGATCCTGGACAAGAACGGCAAGAAGATCCCGGTCGCCAAGTCGAGCACGGCCAAGTCGTCCAAGGCCAAAGCTCAGGCTCAGTACGGCAAGGCAGTCGGAGAGGCCGAGAAGATGTTCCGCGTTGCCCACCCGGGCACGGACGAGTTCGGGGAGCCGATCAAGCCGAAGCGGCTCTGGCGCTGGGGGGTGGCGTTGCGCTACCTGATGAACCGCTACGGGATCCAGCGCCGGGCCGCACGCAAGGCCCTGATCGCGGCGGGCTTCAAGCCGCCGCCCGGCTCGCAGTACGAGGGCAGCACCAGCCCCTCCGGTAATCCGGGTGGCACCGCTGGGGCCACACCGAACTACGGTGGGCGCGGAGGCCAGTAGTGCCGCGCTCCTGGGGGCCAACGCCGAGCGGCAACCAGCCCCGACGGAAGAAGAAGCAGCGGCGCCAGCGCGCACGTCCGGCGCCCGAGATCCAGGCTGGCCTGCCCGAGCCTGCGCCCAAGCGGCGCCAGTCTCCACATAAGGGACGCCCTCCGGCTCCCTCCGAAGTATCCACCGGCTTCGCTCTGCCCACGCGCTCCGAAGCACCGCGTCGGCATCAGCGAGGCCGGTTTCGTCCTGCTCCGGCCGTTTTGGCCCCGCCTTACCGGGGGCCGAAGCGAGACCCGAACATCCTCTTCCCGGGTGGAGCGCCGCACGGCGAACACTGGACGCCCTCGCGCCCGCGCGAGGAGCTGAACCAGTACTGGCGCCAGCACCTGTTCGGCAAGCCCGACCCCGAGGACGAGGTGCAGGTGCTAGGGATGCCGCTCGCCTCCCGCCTGCACCAGCTGCGGGGCCAGTACCACAACGCCCTCTACAACGCCCAGGCGGCCAGGGTGCAGAAGGTGACAGGCAAGGCGCCGAAACAGCTGAGCGAAGACGAGATCGCGGAGATCTACTCCCGCCAGGCGGGGCTGGAGCCGCTGCTCCAGCGGGCGGCCAAGACCTACACGGACGTTGAAGTGCCGATCCCACTGCCTTTCTCCGGGATCGGGCTGGCCAAGGGCACCATCCCCTACCCGACCGGCGATCCGATGGTCGGGCACATCGGCGCCCTGGAGGCGTTCACGGCCGCGCCCGAGTTCGCCAAGTGGGCACAGACCGGCCAGACCAAGCACCCCGCCTTGGCCGCGATCGACGCCGCCTTCCTGTTCCCCTTCATCCGGCCGCTACGGGGAGCACGGGCCGCCTTCACGGCCGGGCGGACGGCGATCTCCGGCGAGCGGGCCGCCCGGATCACGGCCGACGTGGAGAAGAACCTCTGGGACGAGGAGCGGCGCCTGCTGGAGCATGCGCGCCGGAACGCCCGTCTTGGGCGTCCGCTCTCCCGCGAGCAGGCCCAGCTGATGAAGCGGCTGGAGTCGCGCTGGAGCGCGGCGGCCGAGGCTTGGCGGCGGACGATGGACGGCCCCAGCGTGGCCCGCTACTTCACCCGCAAGGCGGCCGGGATTCCCGCGATCAGCGCGGTGCGCAAGCGCACGCTGAGGGCGCGGGAGCTGGAGACGGACATCCCTGCCGCCAAGACCGTCTTCGGGCGGGGGGTGGAAAAGACCTCGGACGCTGCCCGCCGTGCGCTGGCCGGACGGGTGCCGGGAATCAAGAGCACCGAGGCGAAGGCGCTGCACGAGATGGGGATGCGCAACCTCAAGTACGAGCAGCGCGCAGGCCCGGAGGCCGCCATCCGTCGCCTCCAGCAGCTGGACAACAAGATCAACGACGAGCAGCAGTACGCCCTGCGCCTCTCGCTGGAGGGGTCGCCGCCCGAGGTGGCGCTGCAACACCACCTGGCTTTGGCCGCAGACGAGGAGCTGCCGGACGAGACCCGCCTCTTCCACCGCATGCACGCCGAGTGGATCGAGAAGGCGCGCAGGTACATCCACGTTTCTGCGGATGGACGCCCGGAGCTGATCTCACGGCTGCCGCGCACCAGGGGGCAGAAGGTCGGGCAGGCGATCCCGCTGGTCGGGGGCCGGGACTTGCCCCCGATGGAGGAAGCGAAAGACCTGCTGGTCAAGGTGACGGGCCGCCGCGAGGAGGACTACAAGCAGATCGGCGCCCTGACCAACGAGGCGATCCAGGGCCGCCTGGCAGGCCCGGCCAAGGTGCGCGCGGGCCACCGCTGGCAGGAGGCCGAGACGATCCTGGAGCAGGAGCTGGCCGACAGCCCGCTGCGCCAGCAGGTGGAGCAGTGGGCCGAGCGACTGGGCGAGCACATCGGGGACAGTCCGAAGGAGCTGGAGCGGCGCCGGATCCTGGTCGGCTCCACTCTCTCGATCTTCGACGCCGGGGTGCGCAAGGCCGCTCAGGAGGCCTTCGGAGACCAGCGCGCCTGGAACGAGCTGCTGGATCGGCTGCGCTTCGGCAGAGGCGAGATCCCGGCCGAAGCCCTCACCCAGGACGCGATCATCCAGGCCAAGGCCTACTACGAGGAGATCCTGAAGGGCGCCCCCAAGGAGGTGCTGGACGAGATCCCCTACGACAAGAAGATCTGGCTCGGGGATCTGATCAACGCCCAGCGCAAGGCGCACGAGCTGGGCGATCGGGAGGCGGTCGCCGCCCTCCAGCAGGAGATCGCTCACATCCTGCGCAGCCGGGGGCTGCTCTTCCAGCAGGGCGACCTGACCCCGAGCGTGCTGGCGGGCCGTCACGAGCAGGGCCTCAGCCCGGAGCTGGTCTCTCCCTTCATCTCGAAGATGGGCGCCGCGATCGCCTCGATCAAGCAGCCGAAGATCGACAAGGCGACCCTGATGGGGCGGCTGAAGAGCGCCGGGGTGAAGGACGAGGAGATCCAGTACACCCAGATCGAGGAGTTCATGGAGGGCAAGAAGTCGGTGCCCCGGGAAGACCTGCTCGCCTGGCTGGACGAGAACTACCTCCAGGTGACGGAGGAGTTCCGCTTCCGCCACGACCCGCCCGGCTGGACGACCGAGCAGCCCGCCGACTACTACAACTGGACGCTGGCCGGAGCGCGCGAGCCGGAGGCCGAGTACGGCGAGCTGCGGATCATGCTGCCCGAGGTAGACCCGCCCTACACGGCGGGCCACTTCACCGGCCAGAACATCCTGCTGCACGTCCGCTTCACCACCCGCCCGGTCAACGGCAAGCGCTACCTGCTGATCGAGGAGCTGCAAAGCGACTGGATGCAGCAGGGCAGCAAGCGCGGCTTCGCCCTTCCGCCCGAGCGCCACCCCGACTTCCCGCGCCGCCAGCAGGAGCTGGAGGACGCCACCGAGGCGGAGCGTGCCGCCATCCGCGCGTTGCGGGTGAACGAGCAGGAGCAGTACACCAACGTCGAGCAGAACCTGGGCATCGACCTCGGTGATCGGGTCAGCGTCCGGGAGACCAGCAACGAGCTGACCTACGGGATCCGGGCCAAGGGGCAGGGCAGCCGCTACGAGGTGGTGGTCGAGCCGCGCAGGAACGCCTACGGCGAGGAGACGAGCGAGAACCAGCTGGCCATTCGGCTGCCGGAGCGAGACGTGGAAGACCCCAGCTCGATGCGGGTGATCCGCCCCGATCAGCAGCGCTCCTACGTCTATGGCCCCACGGAGCTGGAGGAGACCCGCCTCTTCCTCCAGCAGCAGGCGGACGAGTTGAACCGCAAGTTCATCGACCCTGACGCGACCGAGCTGGTCAGGCTCCAGCACGGACTGGACGAACTGGCGCGGCTCCAGGCCACCCGGATCGAGAAGCAGAACTTGCTGGAGGCGCTGCGCTCGGACGCGGGCCGAGGGGTACCGGACGCCCCCTTCAAGGAGAGCTGGGATCAGCTCGGCTTCAAGCGGATGCTGGCTTGGGCGGTGGACAACGGCTACGAGGGGATCGCCTTTACGACCGGCGCTCAGCAGGTGGAGCGCTACTCGCTGGCGACCAACTTCCGCCGCATCGAGGTGGTCGGCAGCTCGGAGCGCGTGCCCGAACCGGGCACCTACGAGTACGACGAGCTGATGCAAGAGGCGATGGAGGCTGAAGAGGGTGGCTACGCCCAGCAGGATTTCGTCAGCGACTGGCTGGCCCGCAACGGTGAGCCGGAGCCGGACGAGTACGAGATCCGGCAGGAGGTTGAGAGCGAGCGCTACGACGACATCCCTCAGCGGGAGGACTTCGAGGACGAGCGCGGGTATCTGGAGGCCCACGACCAGTTCGAGCGGGAAGTCCGCGACGAAGCCGAGGAGCGCTACGACGTGCGCCACGAGGACTGGGAGAGCGAGCAGGAAGGGCTGCTCGAAGACGCTGAGAGCGAGTGGCGGGACGAGTTCGCCTACAACTTCGACGCCGAGGACTACCTGCGCAGCCAGGGTCGCTACGACTACGACTACGGCGACCAGTGGGAGATCCAGGCCTGGAAGCCGGACACCGAAGAGGGCCGCAGCGCCGATGTCTACGAGACCGTGGACGACAGCGAGCTGGAGGATTACGTCGGCAACGAGATGGCCAGCCGCATCCGCTCCGGCGAGACGGTCTTCGAGGGCGACGACCTGATGTTCGGCCAGGCCTCGGAAGAGGCCCGTGGGCTGATGACCCGCTACGACCGCAAGCTGCGCAACTTCGCCCAGAAGTACCTGAAGAAGTACGGGGTCGAGCTGCGGATCGAGAAGCTGGGCCACCGCAGGGTGACGAAGTTCTACGACGCCTTCTACAAGGCGCACGCCTCGACGGCGGAAGCGGGCGCAGGACACGCCTCGCTGGCTGATGCGCAGGCTGCGATCGACGCTGCTGTCCGGCACGACACCAACTTCGAGCGCTGGCAGATCGTGGACAGGACGACCGGCGAGCAGTTGGGCAGTCCCTTCGGCAACGAGTCAGCCGCCCGCTACGAGCTGGACACCTACATCCTGCCCCAGGCCCGGGAGGGGTCGGACTACGTGGTGCAGGAGAAGCCGCCCCTGACCCGGGACGACTTCCAGATCATTCCGCGCGAAGAGGAGCAGTGGGTCGGGCCAGAGCCTGCGCGCAAGACCTTCTCGATCAAGCACCAGGATCCCTACTGGACGGTGATGGTGCGCTTCCCGGACGGTGAGATGCAGGCGATCGAGCACTACGGCACCCGTGAGGCCGCCCAGCAGCATGTTGACGATATGACCGAGCGCCAGGAGGCGCTACAACCTTTGACTGGAGCGCCCTGGGGCGAGAACGTTCATGCCGCTGCGCTGCCCACCCCGAGCGAGAAGAGCTGGGACGCTTTCATCCAGTACAAGGGCCTGACCGACGACCCGCTCGACCGGCATGCCTTCCTCGATCCGAAAGTGCGCGAGCAGTTCGCCGCCTGGCACCCCGACCAGGACGTGCCGATCACCAAGCTGATTCGTGAGGGCCAGGATCTCTTCCAGGGCAGCTACATGGGGCCGAAGGGCTGGATCCACCAGGAGATCGGGCCGCAGTTCGCCAGCCGGGCGGTGGTCAACTTCGCGGAGCACGCTGACCTGACTACCCTCGGGCACGAGCTGTTCGGCCACTGGTTGCCGCGCTGGCTGCCCCAGCACGACTACCGCACCCTGGCCAAGTGGGCGACCGAGGAGGGGGCTAAGCGGCGCCGGGCGCAGGGGATCGTGGGCGATCCGCCGATGCCGGGCAACTTCGACCCCGAGCGCGGGCCGGTGGACAGGGAGGCGGCCGAGGCGGTGGCCGAGGGGATGGAGCAGTACATCATGGAAGGGGTCGGCCCCACCCCGGTCAAGCGTGCCTTCGCCTCGCTCGCTCCCTACTGGCGGGAGATCTACGGCGGCGCCGACATCCAGAGCCTGACCCCGGCCGTACGTCGGGCCTTCGGCCGCGTCTTCGAGCACAAGCGGCTGAAGGGTGGGCAGCTGATCGGGCCGGAGGAGGTGCCGGACTTCTCCGTCGCCCGGATCGCCTACCAACCAGGCCGCCCGCTTCCGCGCGGGCTGAAGGGCGTCCATCACCGGGTCGGCGGCATGACCCAGTACATCCTCTCGGGCGGCAAGGTGATCGCCAAGGGGCCGCTGGACAAGACGCTGATGCACGAGTACCGGGGCGCCGCCCTGATGTCCGGCTACTTCACCACCGACGCGCTCGGGCCGACGGCCAGGGACGCCATCCTCGCCTCCCGGATCGCCACCTTCCACCGTGCCCGCGAGAGCCTGCTCCAGGCCTCCAGCGAGCTGCCCAGCGCCCACACGGACATCGCCATCAAGCAGAACCCGGACAAGCGCACGCCCAAGGGCGCTCAGATCCTGCTCGACAAGATGCGCGAACTCGACCATCGCAAGGCGGGGCTGATCTCCAAGACCGACATGGAGCAGATCGACTTCGACCTGGTGGAGGAGGCCGGGCGCGACATCTTCCCGGCCGAGATCGAAGACCCGGAGAACCCGGGCGAGCTGCTGGACGTGCGCGAGGCCGCCGCCAAGATCCTGAACACGCGCGAGCCGATCGAGGGGATCCGCTGGATCCCGGCCGAGTGGCTGGACGGCTCCGGCCTGATCCCGCCGCCCGGCTGGAAGGGCAAGTGGGCGCAGGCCTTCAACAACGCCCCGCTGGGGCTGCTCGGGATCGACGCCTTCAACGACTTTCAGAAGATGCTGGTGCTGTACCTGAATCCCTCCTACGTGCCGATCAACCTGGCCGGGAACCTGAGCATGAACCTGATGCAGCAGGGGGTCTTCCTGCCGACCAACCTGTTCAAGTCGGCGCTGATGCACCAGTGGCTGGACGGCTACGAGCGCAAGATGATCGACACCGCGATGGGTAACGGCCTGACCGCCTCGCTCTACCTGCGCACCGGGCCGATGCAGTTCGTCAACAACACGCTCGGCTTCTGGATCAACCAGGCGGTAGACCTGATCCCGAGGCGGGCGGCCTGGATGCACGAGGCCAGGCGGGCGGGCTACCGCAACAAGGAGTCGATCCGGGGCCTCTTGCGAGCGGCCGACGGCGGAGACGAGCGCGCGATCGAGGACATGCGCCTGATCGCCTACCGGGCCAACGACGCGATCGTGGACTACGAGCGGATGTCACCGCTGGAGCGGCAGATCACCGCCCGGATGATCTTCTTCTACCCCTGGCTGAAGGGCGCCACGCGCTGGAGCATGCGTTTCATCCTGGAGCACCCGGTGCAGGCGCTGGCGCTGATGCTGGCGGCCGAGCACGCCTACACCTACCAGCAGCAGCAGCTCGGGGACGTGCCCCACTACGAAGCCTGGGACGTGCCGGTCGCCACCAAGGCGCTCGGCTTCCAGCTGGGGGTGCCGGGCATCTACGACGGCCCGCAGCTGGCCGACCTGTCGCAGGTGTTCGGAGACCAGTCCTGGGTCAAGGGCGGCTACCCGATGGTGGTGGACTCGCGCCAGCTGCTCACCTTCTCCACCCCCTTCGACCTCTTCCGGGCGGCCTACGGGCTGGTCTCCGGCAACCCGAACACGCCCGGCTTCATCGACAACCTGACCCCCTTCCTCTCGAACACGATCACCACCCTCCAGGGCTACGACTCCTTCCAGCACAAGGAGGTGCCGGTCTCGCTGAAGACCTTCCTGGCCCAGTCCTACGAGGGGCTGCCGCAGATCCAGCGCTGGAAGCAGCTGGCTCCGGCCTCCTGGGGTGGCTTGAGCGCCAAGGAGCGGCGGGAGATCCAGCAGAACGCGATCAACCCGCGCACCTCGGAGGAGGACTTCTGGCGGCTCTGGTTCTCCAACCTGGCCCCGGCTCCCTTCTCGCGCGAGGTGTCGGCCAAGCGCACGCTCTCCAACCTGCCGACCAAGGTGCAGCACGTCGAGAACCTGCGCGCGGCGGCCAAGAAGTACGGCCTCACCCCACCCTCGGAGGTGGCCCTGGCCCAGCTCGATGAGTACGACGAGATGAACCACGAGCTGAAGCAGGGCATGACCGAGCTGGAGAAGCTGGACGTGATCAGCAAGTACTACGGGCGCCACCCGGAGCTGCCGCTGCACGACCGGCTGGATGAGCTGAAGCGCCGCTACGCGACCAGCGACCGCAAGGTCGCCCACCTGAACGATCGCCTGCGCCACGACCTGGAGTTCCACGCCTGGCGTGATTACTGGCGGATCCGCCACTTCGTCCACCGGGCCGAGGAGCACTACGGCGCCACTCACCTGAGCACGGGAGAAGGCTGATGCCCCTGCCGCCCAACTGGCAGCGGCGGCTGCTGCGCCAGCTCGGCGCCCCGGCCACGCCCGCCAACCTCCAGTTCCTGAACGAGTGGCACCTGCGCGAGGGGGGTGGGGACAAGAACACGGCTCACTACAACCCGCTCAACACCACCCAGCGCGCCCCCGGCGCGACCGCCATGAACAGCGTCGGGGTGAAGGCCTACCGCAACGCCCAGCAGGGGATCACGGCCACCGTGCAGACGCTGACCAACGGACGCTACGACGACATCGTGAGCGGCCTTCGTAGTGGCCGCGCCACGGTAGCCCAGCTAGCCAGCTCCGCCAGTCTGCGGGTTTGGGGCACCGGCACCTGGGCATCTTCCGGGAAAGCGGGGGCGGGAGCAGGTGGGGCTACGGCGGCTCCGCTGTCACTCCCCGAGGGTGGAGTTTCCGCCCCCGTCCAGCCTCAGTACACGGTGCAGGACGCCATGCGTGAGGGCCTACAGGCGCTGGCAAGCGGCACCTACGATCCAACCAAGGGACTGGCCGCCTTGCGCAGGGCGTCCGAGGCCACCGCCGCAGCGGCCAAGGCCAGCGCCGGGACGCAGGAGATCAACTACGGCTCGATGGCGCTGCCGGTGATGGGCGCTCCGGGGTCGAAGTTCGGCCAGCGGGCGGTGCGGACGATCCAGCAGTACCTGGGCATCCCCTACGTCTGGGGCGGAGAGTCGCCCAAGGGCTTCGACTGCTCCGGCCTGCTCCAGTACGTCTGGAACCAGCTGGGGGTGAAGATCCCGCGCGTCACCTACGACCAGTGGAAGGCAGGCCGCTCGGTCGGCAGGGGGCAGCTGCGCCCCGGCGATGCCGTCTTCTTCCGACCCGGCCCGAGGGGGCCGGAGCACGTCGGCATGTTCATCGGGGGTGGACAGTTCGTGGAGGCCGCCCGCACCGGCACGCCGGTCAGGATCTCCACCCTGAAGGGGCGGGGTGACTACATGGGAGCACGGCGGTATGCCTGATGCTGCTGGCAGTAGATGATCCGACTCTGCTCGGGTTGGCCGCGATCGCCACCTCGCTCTCCGGGATCATCTCCACCTGGTACGGCTTCCACCGCACGAGCAAGGAGACCGAGCGCAAGGCCAACGAGGAGTGTGCGCAGAAGCTGCGCGAGGCGCGGCAGGAGGGAGAAGAGGTGGCCCAGGAGCTACACGAGCTGAAGATGAAGCTGGCCAAGGACGATGCCCGCTAGTGCCTTCCTGGCGATCGGGGCCGCCTCCTTCCTGGCGGCCGGAGGATTCGCAGCAGCGGCCTTGACCCAGCAGCCTTCGCAGGCGACCAGGACGGTTACGATCGACGTGGCCACCGGGCCGACCGGCCCCGCAGGCCCAGCAGGCCCACGAGGGGCGGCAGGCCCTACGGGCGCACGCGGCCCCGCCGGGCCTCGGGGAGCGACCGGCCCGGCAGGCCCCGCCGGGGGGCTGGAGTGCCCCGCTGGCTTTTCGCCCGGCGACCTGGTGATCAACCACCCCGGCGGCCAGGTGACGCTGTTCACCTGCCTGAAGGACTGACGTAGGATGGGAGGTTCGCCGTGCCGAGTGTTTCCGTACCGTTGAAGGGCCGCAAGGGCTGGAACGCGCTGATGGAAAGTCGGCGCAAGTTCTGGCGCTCGGGCAAGAACAACATCCTCTCGCCCCACTTCAAGGCGACCGAGTTCTACTGCCACGACGGCTCGGCCTGCCCGACCAGGGCGAGGCCCGCGATGATCGGCCTCTGCAAGCAGTTTCTGGAGCCGCTGCGGGCCAAGTTCGGAGAGGCGCAGGTGCTGTCCGGCTACCGGCACACGCTTTACAACGCTCAGATCGGAGGTGCGCGCCACTCACAGCACATCTACGAGGAGACCTACGAGTGCGTGGCCGCCGATATGCGCTTCGCAAAGGGCACGCCTACCCAGTGGGGGGCCGAGGCGAAGCGGCTGCGGACGAAGAACCGAGGTGGGAAGGGAGGGGTGGGGGTCTACCCCAGGAGCGGTTTCGTCCACATCGACAACCGCAACTACAAGGCGGACTGGTCGGGTTAGAATCCCAGGCTCTGATACGCCCGCTGAAGACGGAGGCCCGCTACTTCGAGCGGGCCTCTCCGCATTAGACATCCCTTTGGGAGGGGGCGTCTACCCGCGACCATAGCATGTGATATGGCCTTTGGCGCCCTGGTATAAGCACTTCTTACCTGGAAGGAACGTGAAACCTGTTGCCCGATCGGGCTACTCGGAGTCCAGAGCCAGCAGCTTGCTGACCAGCCGGTTGTACTCCGAAACCAGGAAGTAGTCACGCTCGATCAGCTCGTCGGCCTCACGCCGATTGGCCTCGAAGTCGGTTCGGATTCGTTCTCGCTCCTGCTCAATGTCCCACATGCGAGTACGGATCGAGTCGTAGCCGACCGCCTCCGCCCGTGGGATTCGAGGTGGAAGTGGCTCGCTCACCGCCGTCCCGTTCCGAAGATGAACTCACGCCGCAGCATCGTTGCCACCATCGGGTCGGCGTGTCGCCAGCGCCCGGTGACGTGAGCCATCACGTCCACCATCTGTTCCTCCGGCAGCTCGTCCAGCGCCGTCGAGTGAGCAGCCCGCAGGCGGGCCTTGGTCACACGTTCGGCCCCGGGCGTCAGCCGCCAGCAGCGGGCCTTGTCGTCAAAGGCCAGCATCCCGTAGCGCCTCATCCAGCTCAGGCGGCTGGTGATCTCCTGGGCGGTCTCCAGGCCCATCGCCTGCGCCATCACCGCCGTCTCGATCGTGCCGTCGGAGTCGGACTCCTCGCGCAGCTTCAAGAGCAGATCGAGATCGCGGAAGCTGTGCAGGCTGGCCTTGCCGTCACGAGCCATCGTTCGCCTCCGTCAGGAAGTAGATCTTCTCGCGCGGGGAGCGCTCGGTGCCGACGTGATCGAGCCGGATCAATCCCTGCTCGTGCGCGTTCTTGATGATCGCGTGCAAGTACTGGTTGCTGAGGTGCAGCTCGCTTCTGAACTCCGGGTGCGTGATCACCTGCGAGCCGCTGAAACCCTCGCCGTTGAAGCGAGCGCGGATGAACTCGATCACCTCTGTGATCCGCTCTGGGTTGGTGCCCCGGGCCGCACGCTTGCGCTCCGGCTTCGCTGCCTGTGGGTCGATGATCGCCAGCACCTTCTTCGCCTGCGAGCGCGCCGTGCGCAAGGCCGACAGTTCTGCCTCACGCTCCGTGATCTCCTCTTCGATCTTGGCCAGGCTGTCACGCACCGGCTGCACCGCAGCCAGCACGTTCCCAAGTAGACCCTGAATGTTCTCGTTCACTACTCCCTCCCTCGACTTGCTGGTGGCCATTCATGTGGCTTTGGGAGGGAGGGGGAAGGCGAGTCTCCCCTTACTTCGCCTTCCCCTTCCACGGCGCCAGTCTCCACCGCATCGAGACCGTCGCCATCCGGTACAAGCTCATCCGTCAGCGCGTCCAGTTCATCTCGCAACGCGCGGATGTAATCGTCGTCTGGTGCGTACTCCTCCAGGCGGCGAGCGAGCTTGCGAAGCCTAACCGCGACCTGCATGGGTGTCATTGGCTGAGTCATATCGCCTCCCTCCCTTTGTACCCACAATACCCATATGAGGATCAGCCGTCAACGGCGTGCAATCTCTCCGAGTCCATATGAGTGGGGACGATCATCTCGCGGCGAGGATCGAAGCCGACGGGATACATCTGCCCGGCCTGATCCTCCCTGCCGGTCGTGTGTCGGTTCTTGAGCACGAACACGAACGTCTCTCCGGTAAAGCGGGTGCCCTCGTCCATCGTCGGGCGCCAGAGACCGAGTGCCATCGAGGCCTCCTCTGCGATCGTGCTGGTCTCGCGGAAGGACTGGAGCGTGGGCCGAGGCACCTCCTTGCCGAACTGCTGGTCGTACTTCTTGAACTGGCAGAAGAGCACAACCAGCACGTTCAGGTCGAGCGCGATCGAGTTCAGGTTCTGGATCTCCTCCTCGAAGCGGCGCCGGTTGTCACCCCAGCTCATGCGGTGGATGTGGTCTACGAAGATCGCCTGGTACTCGTGCTCCTCGGTGATCTCGCGGATCTTCTGCGCCCTGATGTTGGACTCGAAGATGATGTCGGCGTCCCAGCGCTCGATCTCGTCCACGCTCTCGGAGTAGAGGCGCTTCTGCTCTCCGTCCAGCCGCCAGGGGTTCTCAGTGACGCTCAGTGGCAGGCCCTTGTGCGCGAGTAGCTTGTTGCGCAGGTCGCGCTCCGGCATCTCCAGGGTGAAGTAGCCGCAGCGATGGCCCTGGGTGCAGAGCAAACGGAAAGCGGGCAGGCCGAGGCTGGTCTTGCCGTGCCCGGTGTAGCCGCCGACGGCGTAGGTGCGGCCGAGGCGAAAGATCAAAGGCAGCTCAGTGGAGAGGGCGAAGGCGGGGATGTCGAGCGCGGTCAGGGTCAGGTCGTCGCGGGCCTGCTCGGCCATCTCCTTCATCGAGATCACGCCCCGGCGCAGGCGCTTGCGCATCGGCACCAGATCCTCGGCCTTGTAGCGTGCCTCGATGTGATCGGTTACGTCCTTGCCGACCTTCGACTGGAACAGGTGCAGCGCCGCTACCTTCCCCTGGAGACTGGCGCGCACCTGCTCGGCATGCTTGCGCCCCGGCGTGTCGCGGTCAGCGATCAGGATCACCGTCGCCCCGCGCAGGGTCTGGCTGTACTCCTCTCGCCATTTCTGGGAGCCACCGGGGTTGCAGGTGGCGACGACGCCCCAGGCCTTGACGATGTTGTCGGCGTCTTTCTCGCCCTCGACCAGGTAGATGGTGCGGTTCTTCTGGATGCCTTTCAGTACCTCGGGCAGCCGGTAGAGCACCCGCCGCACATCGCGGATGTGCCACACCCAGCCATCCTTGTCGGCCTCGGGGTGCTCGGGGTCGTAGAAGCGAGCACGGAAACGCTTGGGCGGGTAGCGCAGGGTCTGGAAGAGGGGCGTGCCCTGCTCGTCCTGATACGTCCAGATGAACTCCGGCTCGCCGTAGTTGAAGCTGGTGGTGAGCAGGTCGATGTTCTTCAGCCCGAGCGCGCTGAGAATGTCGTCCCGCTGACAGCCGACGTGGCAGATCGGCTCGATCCAGCCGTTGTCCTTCACTCGCACGGACAGCGAGGGGTTCCTGTCTCCGTGCGCGTGGGCCTGCTCGACGGGGCAGCGAGCGGTTGTGTACGCCCCGTGATGGCGCACGCCCTTCAGCAGGGCCTCGAACTCCTCAAGCGTCACGGATAGCCCTCAGCCCGTCGTAGACCTTCTGCGACATCCAGGGTGGCTTCTCCGGGATCCGGTGCTCCTGCTCCCAGGCGTGCGTCTCCTGCGAGTGCTGGCGCTTGTGCCGCCCCCGCTTGCCCTTGCCGTAGCCGGGCGGGTGGTTATGCCTCGGCATCGAGCACCGCCTCGGCGAAGGGACGAAGCTGCTCGATCCAGCGGAGCTGGAGATCAGGCTCGTCGTGGTAGAGCAGGTGGGCAGGGTGCCAGGCGGCGTAGTAGGCGCCGAAGCGCTCTCCGAACTCGGTGTCCTCCGGCATCAGGTGGTCGATCGCGGTGCGTCCGAGGCAGAGGATGGCGACCGGGGCCAGGCTGGCGATCTCGATCGCCAGGAAGGTGCCCCAGCGCAGAACCTCCTGCTCCGTCGGGCGCCTGATCTTGCCCGCCTCGTCCAACGGGATCTCCTTGACCACGTTGGTCACGTACAGCTCCTCCCGGTGCAGACCGAGCGCGCCCAGGTGCATGAACAGGTGCTGCCCGCTCTTGCCGACGAACGGCTTGCCCTGCTTCTCCTCCTCGAAGCCGGGGGCCTCGCCCACCACCATCCCCTTCGCGTCCGAGGGGCCGTCTCCTCCGACCACTAGGCCACCTTTGCGGGCGGGTCGTACCAGGCGGCCAGCGGCCCGTCGTTGTACCAGAAGTGCTCGACTTCCAGCCCGCTGGTGATCTTGTCGGCGGTCTCGAAGTAGACGGTCTCGCGCTCACCCTCGAAGATCGCAAACAGGGTGCGCACCGAGACGCCGCAGGCCCAGGCGATCTGCTGGCGCACACTGGTCTTGATCATGCGGCCGGTCTCATCGTTGCCGCTGTACATCCCCATCGAGCCGACGGTGGTGGCCAGCTTGGTCTCCTCCCAGTCCTTGGTCGCCTCCTCGATCGCGGCTTTGATCACGGGAACGGGGATCCTGTGGCCTCGTGGCATGGCCCTTCCTCCTCAGAGTCGATCTGCTGGCGGCTCCTCGCAGTAGCTGGCAGCTCGACGGAGTAGGGCGGGGTCGTGCCCGAAGTACCTGAGACCACGGTTGTGCATGTGACATAGAAGCCCTCGGGCTTCACCTGTCCGGTGATCGTGGTCGAGATCAAGTCGCCGGGTTTTAGGGGGCCGGTCACAGATCGCGCAAACGCCTTGCTGTATCTCTTCAAGCGCCTCGCGTACACCCGACGCCTCCAGTACACGTAGCGCAGCCGCAGCCTTCTTGCTCTGGCGATTAGCCACGCCATCATCCCCTCCCTAATCCTTGGCCTGAATCAGCGCCAGGTCTAATGCGGTCAGGAGCGTGTAGCCCTTGCTCCTGGGTCGGGAGGGATCTTCCAACAGATCGCGCAGCTCGTCAAACCGACGCGGCACGAGCACGTCCAGCTTGTCCTCGTTGACCGGCAACTTGACCGAGAAGACCTTCTGTTTCTTCGGCCCGGACTGTGGTGGGCGCCGCTTCGGCTTGGCCTCGCGGGCGCCCGGCTGCGGGTTGAGCGGGCCGATGCGGATCCACGGTTCCGTCAGGTCTGGCCGATCACTCGCTCCGGGCGCAGCACGCTCGTACCAGACGAACTGCCCGTCCTCGTACTTGATCCAGGCCCGGTGCTCTTCCAGGTCGCCGTGGTGCTTGGTCGTGCCGGAGCCGCAGAGGTTGGTGGCGGCGGGGAGCGGAGTAGACCAGACCATCGCGCCGTCGTCGTCCTCCAGGGCCAGCGTGACAAACCAGGAGCCGGAGTCCGGGCCAGGTGGTCGGCCGAAGATGTGATGGATCCCCTCGGCCTGCTCGAAGCACTCCGGGTGGGCGCAGATCAGGTTGGGCAGGTAGCGGTCGGAGCGCACCCCGCGCACGCGGGTCATGTTCTCGATCGGTTTGAGCGCCGTCACCGCTTTCTGCCCGCTTCCAGCAGCACCAGCAGCAGCGTCACGACGATCAGCCCGACCAGCGGCGCGGTCTCAATCGCCAGGCTCATGGGTGTTCATACGCGCCCCTGGGCGAACTCGGCCATGATCCGGGGGGTGGCGGTGTCGAAGCCGACGACATCGAGCATCCCGGCGTCGTTCGGGTCGGCGATCGAGAACTGGTTCGAGACCATTCCGACCACGATCAGCTTGGCGTCGATTCCCGACTTGCGCCGGTACTCGCGCAGGGCCTCGGCCGGGTGGATGTCCCCGCTCCAGGTCTCGCTGTCGGTGTAGACGATGAACATGTCCACCTCGCGCTGGTACTCGGTCGCGTAGCGGATCGGCAGCGAGCAGTCGGTGGCCGAGTAGTTGTAGGCCAGCCGCTCGCACTCCTGCACCAGATCATCGAGCCGCTGTCGAGGCGAGATCGGGAAGGGCATCAGCCCGCCCCGGCGACCGTAGCCCGGGCCGCGCCCGGCGAAGGCCACGCACTCGTACAGCTTCTCGGTGGCAGCCGTCACCAGCGCCATCGCCGCCGCGCCCATGCGCGGAGTCAGCATCGTGTTCACGATCCGGCCGGTGCCCATCGAGGGCGAGATGTCGAGGCCGAGCAGGTAGCGCTGGCCGGTCTCCTCGACGTTGCCGAAGCAGCTGTAGAAGGCCCGATCGAGCGCGTCCACGATCGCAGGCACGGGCGCCCACGTCCCCCTGCCCCGGTAGCCCTCGCCACTGGCGTAGGTGGTCAGCGCGACCAGCATCTGGATCGGGTGTACGCGCCCCTTGCGCAGCCGCTCGCTGTCGGCCAGGCGCTCCAGCACGAGGCCGGTCTGCCCCGAGGTAGGCGTCAGCAGCCCGAGCCGGGTCATGTTGCCCAGATTGCGAACCATCGCCGTGATCGGCATCCGCTCCAGCAGCGCCTCCCACACCTCGGGCTTGGTCAGCTCCTCGGTCGGGATCGACTCGCGGGGCAGGTTGTGCTCACGGATCAGGGCAGGGATCAGCACCCGGCGGGTGGTCGAGTTGGCCTCCATGTGGGCCTTGATCAGCTCCGGCGCCTGCTCCTGCACGACCCCGTGCGTCACCCAGTCGTAGATCGCCGCCCACTCCGGGCGAGGACTGGCCGGGTGTGCCAGTCGCAGCAGGTCTCGGTGCGACCAGCCCCCGCGCGAGCGGTACTTGATCACCTGGTAGGCGAGCTGGTCGGCGGGCTTCTCCTCGTACCAGCGGGAGACCGCCCGGCGCAGGCCACGGCCCCAGCCCCGGAACAGCTCCACGTAGGCGCAGAACTGGAACAGGTGGGTGCCGATGCGGGCCACCAGCGGCAGCGCCTCCAGGGCGTAAGCGCGGGTGGAGTTCTGCTTGGCCGCCGCACAGGCCGCCAGGGCGAAGAGCGCCAGCTCGTTCTTGGGCGCCCGCCCGTCCTGGGAGACTGCCACGATCTCACGCACGGTGCGCTCGCCGTCCTCCTGGATGCACTCGTGCAGGGCGGCGACGTTCAGCCTGGTCAGCTCGCGCTCGTTGGCGTAGTAGCTGCCGCCCTCCGAGCCGAGGATCAGGAAGCGGCGCAGGCGCGTCCAGCAGTCCACCTGCCAGGCGTAGCCGCCCGCGCTGTTCGGAACCTGGGTGGAGCCGGGGATCGGCTCACTCTGGGGGGTCTGCATCGTGCCGTGGAACTTCAGGTAGTCACTCATGTGTCTCCTCCTGGGAGAGCTAGCTGACGGGCGTGGTGTGGGAGACGGTGTGTAACCGGGGTGTCCCCGGTTCTCTTCTGACGAGATAACCGTGACCCTCCGGCCCGTCAGCCGAAAGCTCTTAGTGGTGGGCGTGGGGTGAGATCGGCCGTTTTGTCGCCTTGACCCGAGGCCGAACCGAAGTAGGCCTCGGACAGGAATCGAACCTGTCTTCGCTCTGTGTCAGAGAGATAACCGACGCTCTTCGGCCCACCATGCGGGCGAGTATACCAGCCTGTGGCTACACCTCTCCTGGGTCTCTGGTGTGGATCTGACCGTGGCTCTCTGAGACCGGCCCCATCAGGTTGGCGATCACCTCGGCGGCCATGAACATCGCCCCGCCCGGGAAGGCGCCGGAGATCCCGTTCTGGATCGCGGTCTCGATCGAGCGCCCCTGCCCGATCACTTGCAGGTCGCGCTCCACCTTGAAGATGCCGTTGTTGAACGAGATGCGCAGGTTGTTCGCCATCAGCTCTCCTTCCGCTTGCGCTTGTCGGCGGCGATGTACTGGCTGAGAGCCTTCTCGACCGTCGAGGACAGTGACTCGCCGCGCCGGTTGGCGATCGAGCGGATGTTGACGAACACCTCCGGGTCTACCCGCACGCCGCCCAGGTACCACTTGCCCACGCTTTCGTCGGCCATCAGGCCGCCTCGCGCGTCTTCCGTTCCTGCATCGTCTTCCACTTGAAGAGGGTGGCCTGGAAGTCGCGGTAGGTGGCGTACTTGTACTGCTTGATCCGGGGAAGGCCGGAGCCGACCGGCACGAACAGGTAGTCGCCGTTCTCGGCGCAGTGGATCACGCACCGTTGCAGCGAGGGCAACATGCCACACTGGAGCCGCCCCTCTTCGTAGGCCTCCAGCTGCTCACCGTGCTCGGGGAAGGCGCCCTTGCCCGTCTTCACGTCCACCGTGTAGAGGCCGGGATCGAACCAGGTCTGCTGGTTGCCCCGCCCGGCCGGAGTGCGGTGTGTCCAGAGCGAGGCCTTGCGGGGCAGCCAGATGTCGCCGTCGTAGCGCCCGGCCCAGCCGTCGTCCACCGAGGCGACCAGCACCTCCGAGGCACGCGGCTGGCAGCCGGACTCCTTGATGAAGCTCTGGAGCGCGACCACGTAGCCCTGCTCGGAGATCGGGTAGATGGAGGGGTCGGGCAGCTCGCCCGTGTGCATGAAGTTCTCGAAGGCGTCGTGGACACTGGTTCCACGCTCGCCGCCCGCCTCCTTCAGGTCGTTGGTGGTCAGGTGGTTCTGCTTCAGCAGCTCGATCGCTTCCCACTCGTCGCAGACCACATGGCCACCCCGGGCCGGGTCGTAGAGGCCGAGCACTTCGGCTCCGCCCTGGGTGCGCACGGGCTGGAGCACCTTCATGTTGCAGAGCTTGACAACGCCACCCGCTCCTACCCGCTGCGCCCAGGAGATCAGGGCCTCCTTCTTCAGCACCTGATCTTGGACGGTCGTGACCGAGGGCACCTCGTGCCAGTCGGCGTGCGGGCCGTGAATCGAGCGGTCGCGCACCTGATAGTGGCGCTTGATCTTCAGCTCCTTGTTCTCCTCGAAGAAGCGGATCTCGACCGAACCGTGCTTCACCTCGATCGTAGGAGTGGTCTCGACGGTGCTCACAGCACCTCCTCGGCGTCCGCCCGTGTGATCGCCAGCTGGAAGGCGGTGATCGGCCGGTCAGGCCTGCCGTCCCAGGGGCGGGTGCCGATCTCGGTGCGGATCAGATC